>Ga0314811_100014_pt1 | contig 27361 bp, 21 predicted proteins | sample STEome_7_FD_202340 | JGI IMG/M metagenome (GOLD analysis project Ga0314811, IMG submission 202340) | Metatranscriptome of soil surface biofilm microbial communities from soil inoculated with nitrogen-fixing consortium DG1, State College... ...
TACCCCCCTTAATCCCCCCTTGTTAAGGGGGGAAACAAGAGATTCTAGTTCCCTCCCCTTTATAAGGGGAGGGTTAGGGAGGGGTAACTTCCCTCAACTTACAAACAACTTCCCTAATCTTCTCCACCACACCATCAATATCTTGATAAACTTCTTGATTAGTAAATCTCAAAAACCTCGTACCCTTTGATTCCAAAAATGCTTGCCTTTCGCAGTCATATTCCGGGACTCCATCTTGATAGTGACTATCACCATCAATTTCTATAGCAAGTCTCAATTCTGAAGAATAAAAATCCACTACAAATTTGTCAATACTGTATTGTCTGCGAAATTTACAGCTTTCAATTTGTTGATTTCTAAGTTTAGCCTAAACTATTTTTTCACATGGCGGCATATTGTTTCTGAGAGTTTGCCGTTTTTGCTTTTCTGAGGTTTGGTTATACAGCTTTGTCATCAGCGTTTTTATATTCCTGGATTTTGCTTATTATTCCCAGGATTACCCCCCTTAATCCCCCCTTATAAAGGGGGGAAAAAGAAGATCTAGTTCCCTCCCCTTTACAAGGGCTAGGGTGGGGTAATTAGAGGGCAATGACACAAAATAATCTGGCGGCTGCTTTGAGTGACAGAATACAAGGGGAGCAAGCCGATAATATTGAAATGGCGATCGCTGCTTTTAGTGCCACACTCGAAGTCAGAACCCGCAGTGACTTTCCTGTTGATTGGGCAACGACTCAAAATAATCTGGGGAATGCTTACAGTGTCAGAATATTCGGAGAACGAGCTGAGAATATTGAATTAGCGATCGCTACCCTCCTGCGGTACTCTTAGCCGATTCACTCATCAGTACACCACGAAAAGCGATCGCTTCAGCTAAGAAACATCCATCTTCTTCTTGTTCAATTTCTATCGCCAAGTTCATAGCCAGTGAAGGTATTGTAATAAAAGCGATTCCTGGATAAAACAAAAAATTTATATGACCTCAGTTTCTCCTCACAAAAAAGCCAAAGCCTTAAAACCTACTAGCCGTCGTCCTGCAAAAGAACTTTGTAGCGAGTGCGGATTGTGCGATACATACTATATTCATTATGTCAAGGAAGCGTGTGCTTTTCTTAATCAACAAATAGGGGAACTTGAAGAAGAAACACACAGGCGATCGCGCAATCTTGATAACCCAGATGAGTTATACTTTGGTGTTCATCAAGACATGATGGCGGCACGAAAGCAGCAACCGATCGCAGGCGCACAATGGACGGGAATTGTTAGCAGCATTGCCATTGAAATGCTCAATCGCGGTTTAGTTGAAGGTGTTGTTTGCGTACAAAATACTAAAGAAGACCGCTTTCAACCAATGCCCATCATTGCCCGCACCCCAGAAGAAATACTCGCAGCCAAAGTAAATAAACCAACACTTTCGCCTAATCTTTCGGTGTTGGAACAAATAGAAAAATCGGGGATGAAGCGGCTATTAGTAATTGGTGTTGGTTGCCAAATTCAAGCATTACGAGCTGTAGAAAAACAACTTGGTTTAGAAAAGTTGTATGTTTTGGGTACGCCTTGCGTAGATAACGTGACTCGCGCCGGACTACAAAAATTCTTAGAAACTACTAGTCGATCGCCAGACACAGTTGTACATTACGAATTCATGCAAGACTTCCGGGTTCACTTCAAACATGAAGATGGTTCCACAGAAACCGTGCCTTTCTTTGGCTTGAAAACTAATAAACTCAAGGATGTTTTTGCCCCATCTTGTATGAGTTGTTTTGATTATGTTAATTCTTTAGCAGATTTGGTGGTGGGCTATATGGGCGCACCCTTCGGTTGGCAGTGGATTGTAGTGAGAAATAACACTGGCAAGGAAATGCTGGATTTGGTAAAAGACCAGTTAGATACTCAGCCTGTGATGTCCCAAGGAAATCGTAAGGAAGCCGTACAACAAAGCATTCCCGCCTACGATAAAGCAGTAACTTTGCCAATGTGGGCTGCAAAACTCATGGGTGTGGTGATTGAGAAAATCGGCCCTAAAGGTTTAGAGTATGCGCGGTTTTCCATTGATTCTCACTTTACTAGAAATTATTTGTATGTGAAGCGGAATCATCCCCAAAAGTTAGAGCAGCATGTTCCAGAGTATGCTAAGCGTATTGTTGGGCAGTATAAATTACCAGAATAATATCAGGGAATTTGGGATTTTAAATTTTGGTTTTTGGATTGAAGATTCAAGATCCAAAATTTAAAAGCTCACGCAAAGGAACAAAGAAGACTGCAAAAAAATACCCATCGCAATTATTATTCAGATTGTTCAATTGTTAGACCTAATTTGTAAACTCAAGTAAAGTACTTGTTCAATAAGGGTTTCAGTAATTTAACTCAATACAGCACTTGTTTGCTGAAACTCAGACCTAGTAATGAGTTGAGAACCCTTAAGATTTTCTTTACGAATCAGCTCTTAGTGCAAGAGGTCTAATGGTAACTACTAGCTTGGCGACTAAACATTAAGTGATACTGTCCGCCTAGTGCCATGAGTTCGTCGTGGGTGCCTACCTCGATAATTTGACCTTGTTCTAGTACTACTACTCGGTCTGCTAGTTTTGCTAAGGCGAGGCGATGGCTGACTATAACGGCGATTCTGCCTTTTGCCAGGGTGCGAAAAATGTTGTAAATTTCGTGTTCTGTTTTGGGGTCGAGGTTGGCTGTTGGTTCGTCAAGTATGATGAGTTCGGTTTGAGACAGTCGCAGCAAAGCACGAGCGATGGCCAGCCTTTGCCATTGTCCCCCGGATAAATCAACACCTCCTTCTAGCTGTCTACCCAAAAGGGTTTCCAAGCCTCGATCTAACTTCTCAATGACTCTAGTCAAACCAGCTTCAGCGATCGCTTCTTTGATGTCCTTATCTTGTTGCATTTTCAGTAAATCGCCAAAGGCAACATTCTCCCGCACCGTAGTCGGAAAACGAGCATAATCTTGCATGACTACATCAATGCGCGATCGCAATTCTTCTAAGGGGAGCGATCGTAAATCTTGACCATTCCAAATAATCGCACCTCCACTGGGGTCATAAAGGCGACACAATAGTTTGGCTAAGGTGGTTTTGCCAGCACCATTTTCACCCACCAACACAATCATTTCGTTGGGGTGAATCGTCAGATTGATGTCTTGGAGTATTGGGCGGTCGCTGTTGGGATAAATAAAGGAGAGATTTTCGATCTCAATACCTTTTTGCGATGGCTTAACGGCGTAATGAGGCGAATTTTTGCCATTTACTGGAAAATTTTGAGAGCGCGATAATTGCGGCTGTAAATCCAAAAGCTGGAAAATAGGTGTTGTTGCCAGTGCAATATTATATAACTCAGAACTACCAGACATGAGATTTTCCAAACTTCGACGCACTTCCAGAATCACCCCAGTGTAAAGCGCCAAATCTCCCAATGTATGAGTTCTACCTAGCACACCTTGAACTACGTATATATATGGTAATGCTAAGCCTAACCCACTCAATAAAGACCAGCTAATAACCGCTGTTGTCCCTCGACGACGGATTTGTTCCATTGCGCGAAAAATTGTGCGGAAAAGCCCGCGCCAGCGTTCCAGTAGTAAGGGTTGCAAACTAAACAAGCGTAGTTCTTTGGCGTATGTCTCCCCAGTTAAAACCGTCTTGTATAAATTCATTTCACGAGCTACACTGGCTTGAGTTCTTTCTACCCTCCAACTTTGCTTGCGGTATTTCATTTCCACATACATCACAGGGGTAACGCAGCTAAACAAAATTAGCGGTACCCACCAAGCCAGAGACATGGAGAGTAAGATGGCTGGAATAAAGATAAAAATCCCTTGTAACAAGCTCAACAGCCTGATACAAAGTTCTGGAAGTCGTTGCACTCCCTTTTCTGTCAGCTGCACCAAATTGAGCAAATCTGGTGTTTCAAATAAAGCAATATCTTCAAAAGTGGCAACCTTTTCGATTACTTGTCCTTGGATAAAGCCTTGAATGCGATCGCGTAGGGAAGCATAAACAAAGCTAGTGATACTACTGAGGGCATCACTGAGCAAATTTAGCACCACTAAACCTGCAAGACTATAAAGCAGTAACGGTTGGGAAAGTATTAAGCTGATGGCATTTTTTGTTGTTGGTAGACTCAGTAGCTGAGTAATTTCATCAATGATCGTCTTGTTGAGCCAAATGGCGATCGCTGGACTTGCACCACTTAGTAATGTCAGTATTGTTACATAGCGCAGCTCCGTTGGAACTACCTGCATCACTGTTACTACACTACGGCGAAATGCTTGGAGGGGAGAGATTTCGAGTATTTGCATATACTGATAGTGTAGCAAAGGAGAAATATCTCACGCAGAGGCGCTCCGACTTTTCGCTGCGTCTCTGCGTGACACAATCCTAACTCATGTTACTTCTATAACCCTCACTCAGCCCTCCCCACAGCATCGATCGCCGCCTGCAATGCGATCGCCACATGAGTCCAATGAGTCCCCCCTTGGCAATAAACTACATAAGGCTCCCGCAAAGGCCCATCTGCTGACAATTCCAAAGTACTCCCCTCAATAAATGTCCCCCCAGCCATCACTACCTGGCTCTCATACCCCGGCATTTCATCCGGAACCGGGTCTAAGTAGGAACCGATGGGAGAATGCTGTTGTATGGCTTTACAGAAAGCAATTAATTTTTCCGCCGAACCTAATTTGATTGCCTGAATCACATCTCCACGAGGCGCTAATGGTGCGGGATTTACTGGATAGCCAAGTTGATCAAATACATAACCAGTTAAATATGTTCCTTTCATCGCCTCCCCCACCATCTGGGGTGCAAGAAATAGTCCTTGGAATAGCAGCCGATTTTGGTCAAAAGTAGCACCGCCATAACTACCGATACCAGGAGCAGTAAGGCGACAGGCTGCGGCTTCCACCAAATCAGCGCGACCGGCGACATAACCACCAGCACTGACAATAGTGCCACCAGGATTTTTAATCAATGACCCCGCCATTAAATCGGCACCTACAGCTGTGGGTTCCTTGGTTTCAATGAATTCGCCATAACAGTTATCCACAAAGCAAACGGTGTTGGGATTTTGCTGTTTGACTAAATTGATAATTTTTTCAATATCCGCAATTGATAAACTTGGACGCCAAGAATAGCCACAAGAGCGCTGAATCAAGACTAAACGTGTATTATCACCAACGCTACTACTTAAAGCTTGCCAATCTATAGTTCCTTGGTGTGTTAGCTCCAATTGGCGGTATTTTATGCCAAACTCGATAAGGGAACCTTGACCTTGACCCCGCAAACCAATGACTTCTTCTAGCGTATCGTAAGGAGAACCAACCACTGCTAGCATTTCATCTCCAGGACGGAGTACCCCAAACAATGCACAAGCGATGGCATGAGTCCCCGAAACAAACTGCACTCGCACTACTGCGGCTTCTGAACCCATAACTTCGGCAAAAACTTTATCTAAAGTTTCTCGTCCCAAATCATCGTGACCATAACCACTTACACCAGCAAAATGGTGTGCCCCGACACGGTGATTACGAAAGGCATCCAGCACTCGTTTTAGATTATGCTTGACCTGAGTGTCAATACCAGAAAAAATTTCTAACAGTGCGTGTTCTGCTTGCCGCAGCTGTTCCAAGCTGTTCATTAGTTCCTCGTTCACAAAAAATTATAAACATGCGGATTTTCAGATCGCGCAAATTTCGCCGAACAATTCCAATTCAGGTTACTGCATGACAATTGCTACTTTAAATAAACCTCAAATCAACTGGGTTAATACCCTGTTTTTCATTGGGCTGCACATCGGTGCGCTGTTTGCCTTTGTTCCTGGTAACTTTAGCTGGAAAGCACTTGGCGTGGCTTTCTTACTGTACTGGGTTACTGGTGGTTTAGGAATTACCTTAGGATTTCACCGCCTGGTTACCCACCGTAGTTTTCAAACTCCCAAATGGCTGGAGTATGTTTTGGTCTTTTTCGGGACACTCGCTTGTCAAGGGGGGCCAATCGAATGGGTAGGTACACATCGTATCCATCATTTGCACTCAGATACTGAAACCGATCCCCATGATTCCAATAAGGGCTTCTGGTGGAGCCACATCGGTTGGTTGATTTATCAGTCGCCCGCTCAAGCTGAAATTCCTCGCTTTACCAAAGACATTGCAGGAGATCCAGTCTACCAGTTTTTACAAAAATATTTCATTTTGATTCAGATTGCTCTGGGTTTAGCACTATTATTTCTCGGTGGCTGGCCGTTTGTTATTTGGGGCATTTTTGTTCGCATTGTTTGGGTTTATCACTGCACTTGGTTGGTAAACAGCGCCACTCATAAATTTGGCTACCAAAGCCATGAATCTGGCGATAGATCGACCAACTGCTGGTGGGTAGCCCTACTAGTTTTTGGGGAAGGCTGGCACAATAACCACCATGCTTTTCAATATTCAGCTCGTCATGGGCTGGAATGGTGGGAAATCGATTTAACTTGGATGACAATTCAATTGCTACAAGCAGTTGGCTTGGCTACTAATGTCAAGTTGGCTCCAACGAAAAGTTAGTTAGGAGTTAGGAGTTAGGAGTTAGGAGTTTGGAGTTAAGAGTTAGGAGTTAGGAGTTTGGAGTTACATTTATTGCAAATCAGGCATCCAAATCTTTATGTTGCCGTCGATTTTTGCCAAACCATAATTTTGAGAACCACAAATCCTTATGGGACAAGGAGCGTTTCTAATTCACCTCAAGCGTGAGTTAAGAATCTAAACCCCAAACTCATCACTCCTACCTCGTAACTCCAAACTCCAAACTCATCACTTCCAACTCATCACACCTAACTCCTAACTCCTAACTTCCAACTCCTCACTCCTAACTCCTAACTTCCAACTCCTCACTCATCACTCCTAACTCCTAACTTCCAACTCCTAACTCCTAACTCATCACCCCTAACTCCTAACTTTTGAAAAAGTTATTTACGGGTGCGCTTGTATGGGTTAGGTTGCTATAATCCGAGACGCTAATATTAAGCAACTTTACGGCAAGTTATTTTTTGATGACTTGGTGGAGGACTTTGTTGTATTTCAGGTGTTCATGACTACATCAATAATTAATACCCAGAAACTAAGTGACGAGTCTGCCAATTCTAACTTCAGGCTCAAAGATATTGTCAAAACCCTGCCAAGAGAATGTTTTCAGCAAAGTCGTCGCAAGGCTTGGACGCAAGCAATACTCAGTGTCTTGGCAGTTGCTTTAGGCTACTACAGCTTGGCGATCGCTCCTTGGTTTCTTTTGCCCCTAGCTTGGGTTTTTACGGGTACGGCTTTAACAGGTTTTTTTGTAATTGGCCATGATTGTGGTCACAGGTCATTTGCCAAACGTCGTTGGGTAAATGATTTGGTGGGACACTTTTTTATGATGCCGTTAATTTATCCGTTTCACAGTTGGCGGATTAAGCATAATCATCACCATACTCATACCAATAAACTCGATGAGGACAATGCTTGGCATCCCATCAGACCAGAAGTGTTTGAAAGTTGGGATAAAACCCGACAATCTGCTTTTGAGCTATTCATTCGCAAACGCTTATGGTGGGTAGGTTCCATCGGACATTGGGCAGTTGTGCATTTTGATTGGCGGAAATTCAAAACTAAAGACCAATCCAGCATTAAGCTTTCTGTAGCTGTGGTTGTGTTGTTTGCTGCGATCGCTTTCCCGATTCTGATCGCCACCACAGGGATTTGGGGATTTGTCAAGTTTTGGCTAGTTCCCTGGTTGGTCTACCACTTTTGGATGAGTACTTTTACTATCGTTCACCATACTGCTTCAGATGTTCCTTTTGTGCCAGCCAATAAGTGGAATGAAGCTCTAGCTCAGTTATTTGGCACTATTCATTGCGATTATCCCCGCTGGGTAGAAATCCTCTGCCACGACATTAATGTTCATGTCCCTCATCATATTTCCACCGCCATTCCTTCTTATAATTTGCGGCTAGCTTACAGCAGCATTAAGGAAAATTGGGGGCCTTATCTGCATGATGAATGTCAGTTTTCTTGGTCTTTAATGAAGCAAATTACAGACCAATGTCAACTGTACACAACTGATGTTGGCTATAAGACTTTCGACGAATATTACGCACAACGATAAACCAAATTGCCAGCTTTTTTGACGCTCTTGTAAAGTTCAAGAGCGTCTGTATTACTTTGCTTTTTAATCAAATCTATTCAGAATCAACCACTGGTTCAAATAGTACGGGAAACTTGTATAGCAAGGGATTGGTGACTGGATAAAAAGTCTTTTGATGTCTGAGTTTCTTGTCTGTTGATGTCTTAACCACCAAGGCTTGTGCCATATCTACCTATGGATTCAAGGGACTTCCAAGTAAAAAAATATTCCACACAAGAGTGTTAATTGTTGACCGTTGACCTTTGACAGTGAACAGTCAACGACCTGAATCGGAATAATTTGTTTTTTGGAGTTCCCCAAAACCACTAATATTTCAATTCGATGGGTTTTAAACCTAGTTATTTATTCGCTAGTGGTAGATAATTAATTGTGAATTATGACTTCTGAATTTTTTTTGGTAAATTGCCACAAAATTTACTCTCGCAGGACTTACGTAGCGAGATGATTTGTTGAGGTCGGGAATAAGCCAAAAAGGAAAATGAGTATTGGGGTTGAAAAAATCTTTAATGCCTTATCCTCCATGCCAAGCCCAAACCCTTAATTTCTCGTTTACAATGCGTAAGTCCTATGTTGGATGTTACGAGAGTTAGTATCTTGGGCATACTAGTGAAGTAAAAAAATCAAAAGTAAAACAAGTCTTGACTTCATCTTGCTTTTGCTTTTTTCCTTTGAGCTTTTGCCTTATAGGCTAAGATTATCTTGCCTAAAATAAAGTTCCGATTTATTTTCAACAAAAGAATCCAGCCAGTGCAATCAAATATCATCACGCTTAACGATTCTCAAAACAATAAATTCTCTGAGGTAAATACCAAACTACCTTTTACTCTTCAGGATTTAAAAACTGCGATTCCTGCTGAATGCTTTCAGCCGAAAGTGACAAAATCACTTTATTACTTCTTTCGAGACATCCTGATTATTGGTCTGCTTTATGCAGTTGCTTATTACCTGGATTCTTGGTTTTTCTTTCCGATTTTTTGGTTAATGCAAGGAACAATGTTTTGGGCTTTGTTTGTGGTCGGACATGACTGCGGACACCAATCTTTTTCTAAGCATAAATGGCTGAATGATTTAATTGGACATCTTTCTCACACACCGATACTAGTTCCTTATCATGGTTGGCGAATCAGCCATAGAACTCACCACAAAAATACCGGTCATCTCGATAATGATGAAAGCTGGTATCCTCTAAGCGAATCACACTATAAGCAAATGCCACTAGAACAAAAGATAGTCAGGTATTATGCTTTTCTATTGGCTTATCCTCTGTACTTATTTAAGCGTTCTCCAAACAAACAAGGCTCTCACTTTTTACCCAATAGTCCGCTGTTTAAACCATCAGAAAAATGGGATGTCATCACTAGTACTGTTCTTTGGATTGGGATGGTAGGTTTGCTTGGCTACCTTACCTATCTGTGGGGTTGGATGTGGTTGCTCAAGTATTACGCTGCACCTTACATTGTGTTCGTAATTTGGCTTGATTTAGTGACGTTCTTGCATCACACTGAACCAGATATTCCCTGGTATCGTGGAGAAGAGTGGACTTTTTTAAAAGGTGCAATTTCCAGTATCGATCGCGATTATGGTTTGATTAATCATATCCATCATGATATTGGCACTCATGTTGCTCACCACATATTCCTGAATATCCCTCATTACAATTTGTTGAAAGCCACTGAGGCGATAAAACCAGTGATGGGTGAGTATTTTCACAAATCAGACGAACCAATTTGGAAATCATTATGGAATTCCTGGATGAACTGCCATTTCGTACCTGATACTGGAAGTAAGGTTTACTACACATCAAACAAAAAGTTAGCTAAAGGCTAAAATTGAAATTTGCGACTTCTTTAAGAAGTCGCAAATCTTGTATTGCCAATTGTCAATGATTTATGACTATCACCGGAAGATTACTTTGTCATTAAAATGAATTTTTATCAAAGGTGCATTTAAAGATTAGATAAATAGCTTAATATAACTTGTCTTTTGGAGGCGATCGCACATTACACTATGATTCCTGCAAACTCTGTTAAAATTTGAGCGTCACAGCTAAAAGTAAATTCTATTGAATAAATTTCAAAAACTTTCCTGGCTGTAAGGTGATTAAAATACAGAGGTAAAATAAAAATAGTTTGATACCATCCAACTATCCCTGATTTGAGATTATGGACTTACTTACCTGAAGATCTTTACTTCCAATTATTGCAGTTATAGTGGCTCAAGACTAGCATATCTATGTTCAGAGGTGATATCTCGTTAAATCAACCTGAAACCAATGAAAAATTGTTGCTTAAATTATTTTAGGCTCTATTAAAGATGAGTTAAGTTTATTTGCATCTAGTGACTTCAGTCAATTTCCTGCTAGGGTTATAAATCAGCAGAGACTATACTATAGACAATTTAGTTAAAACCCTTTTCAGATTTAAAATTCAGAGGTATCAATGATTATAACTAATTTTAGCAAACAAAGAAATGAATTAAATGAATCTAAAGTACTCAAAGCTAAACCACATTGGCAAGGGCAAAACTTGAGCGATACTGCTGTCAAAGGTAAAGATACCAAGATGCGAGATACTGCACCTGATAGTTCGATTTTTAATACCTTAAATCGCGGTCGAGTAGCTATTTTTATTGATGGCTTAAGCCTATTTCACACAGCTTTACAACTCGGCATAGAAATTGACTACGTTAAATTGCTTTGTCATTTAACCAATGGTTCAAGACTCTTACGTGCTTTTTTCTATACTGGGGTTGATATCACTAATGAAAAGCAACAGGGTTTTTTACTGTGGATGCGTCGTAATGGCTATCGTGTAGTGGCAAAAGACCTCGTTGTGTCGCCAGATAATTTTAAAAAATCAAATCTGAATGTAGAAATTGCTGTAGACATGATCACTTTAGCTCCATACTATGACACTGCGGTATTAGTCAGCGGTGATGGAGATCTAGCCTATGCTGTGAATGCTGTCAGTAGAATGGGGGTGAGAGTGGAAGTTGTTAGTCTGCAAACAACCACTAGCGAAAGCTTAATTGATGTTGCTGACTGTTTTATTGACCTAGATAGTATTAAAGCACACATTCAAAAAGATTCTAATCTTGGGTATACTTACCGAACCCCGACGAATTCAAATCTGTAGGTAACAAAGACGCGGGGACGCTTTTACGCGGGGACGTGAAGAATAGGAAGTGGGTCAAAGAAGGGAACAAACAGACAACTACTTCCAACAAGTCTTTCCTCCGAAATTCCGATTTAAGGAAGTCTTATTTGGTAACTGTTCTCCTTGTGTTTTCATCCTCTTCCTTCCCCGCGTCCCCGCGTCTCCCACTCCCCGCGTCTTTTTAAATCTGCGTACTTGAGTATGGATATTTTAATAGTTGAAGATGAACCTGAAATTGCTCATTTAATCCAACTCTCTTTAGAAAAAGAAGGATTTTTCTGCCGTATTAGCCGTGATGGGATCAATGCTTTACGGATGTTTCAGGAGCAACCACCCGATTTAATTATTTTAGATTTAATGATTCCTGGTTTAGATGGTCTGGAAGTTTGTGCTAGAATTCGCCAGAAACCAGGCGCGAAAGATCCTTATATTTTGATGCTCACTGCCAAAGGCGAGGAAATCGATCGCGTCATTGGTTTATCTACTGGTGCTGATGATTACATGGTGAAGCCCTTTAGCCCCAGAGAGCTAGTAGCCAGAGTACGCGCACTATTGCGGCGCAGTCTTCGTCAAGGAGGACAACATCAAGTTAATCGCACCCAACACTTTATAGTGGATGTAGATCAGCGCACTGCCAGTAGGCAAACGAATTCCCAGCAACCTGAAATTCTAGACTTAACTACCTTAGAATTTAATTTGCTAACTACCTTTGTCAGCAATCCTGGTCGAGTTTGGAACCGCACGCAACTAATTGATAAACTTTGGGGAGATAACTTTTTTGGTGATGAACGCGTGGTGGATACCCATGTAGCTCGATTACGAAAAAAGATTGAGCCTGACCCTGCCAATCCTATTTTTATTAAAACTGTTGTTGGGGTTGGCTATAAATTTGAAGACTCGCCGATGGCGTAAATGTTATGAAGATGGGGCTGAGAGGACGACTATTTTTTTCTCACTTGGTAGTGATGATAGTGGGGGTAGCTAGTTTAGTCATTATCAGCAAAGTTTCTTCTCCCCGATTCTTTGTTTTGCATTTGGAACGACTAGAAAATCAGGGGTTTGATTTAATCGATATTCGTACTGAATTAGTAACAGGATTTGAAATTGCTTGGCAACGGAGTACTATCTGGTCAGTTTTAGTTGGTAGCACCGCTGCTGGAGGATTGAGTTATTGGGTTTCCAGAAGGATTATGCTGCGGTTGACAGAGATGGAACAAATCACCCAAAAATTTGCTGCTGGACAGATGGATGCACGGCTACCACTGTATGACATTCCAGAACTCAATAGATTAGGTGCTAGTTTCAACCGGATGGCGGCGAGTTTAGAAGGGGTGGAAGTGCGCCGACGAGAAGTGATTGGAGACATGACTCACGAACTGCGGACACCATTAACAGTTGTGCGGGGTTATTTAGAAGAATTGGCTGATGGAGAAATAGAAGCATCTCCAGAAATTTATCGACGTTTAGCTAAAGAAACTAGGCGTCTAGAACGGTTGGTAAACGATTTACAAGAACTGTCGAAGGCAGAAGCTGGCTATCTGCCAATTAATATACAACGGGTAAATCTGCGTCCGTTATTAGAGTCATTAGTAGAGAAATTTACTGACCAGTTATTGGAAGACGGGCCGAGCCTGCGCTTGGAATGTCCGGCTGTGTTACCTTTTGTGTTGGCAGATATCGATCGCACAGAACAAGTATTGGTTAATCTCCTTGGTAATGCAGTACGTTATACCAAAGAAGGTTCAATTACCATTCGTACTGACATTGAAGCATCTAAACTCTGGATTGCAGTCATAGATACAGGTATTGGTATCAAAAGAGAAAATTTGCCCCACGTGTTTGAGCGCTTCTGGCGAGCTGACCAATCACGCGATCGCCATTCCGGAGGTACTGGTATTGGTTTAACAATTTCCCGCCGTTTAATTGAACTACAAGGCGGTGAAATTGAGGTAAAAAGCAAATTTGGAATTGGCAGTACATTTCGTTTTTTTCTGCCTTTGGCTTAAGTTAAGCAATTTTGAGTTGGCGTCTAAAATCCAAAGTACCAACATTTGCAATACAACAAATTGACATCAGGTAGTCACGTCCGTGTCATATCTAATTGCTAAATTTAAAAGTATCTAAATTATTGGCTTTTTCAAAGGCGTCAAGATTTAGAATTTGTATTTAATATAATCTTAATTTGGCATTTTAGATCGTATGCCTAATTTTGTTTTGGCTGCTTTTTTGGTTAGTTTACTCACTGTATCTGGTTACGCTGCTATTGCCTACCTGTTCCCTCAAAATCGCTCCCCTGACTGAGCATTTACCAAGATTTTGGTATCTTTGTTCTCCATGATTAAAAACATATCTGTAAAAAACATGTTTTAATTTTTTAAATTAGCTGTATTATTTTTTAACCAATTTTTTATCTATATTTGATACAACTCTAAATGACTCCTGAGCAAAGTATGTTATAACTTGGTGGATCTCATATAACTCAAGGAGTATACAGAGTGAATCAGATAGAATTAAGTTTCAGTATTGCTTACCTGCTAATGACATGCTATTTTTTCACAAATTGGTTAATATTTTCCCTAAATCATCCCGCTACTGCTCCAGAAGATAAATTTTTGTCCGTTGTGATGTTTCTGACCACAACTATCTTTTGGCCATTGATGATTTTTATGTCTTGTTTAGAAATGTTTAAAAAAAAGAGAATAGATATTAATAAAGTAATTCCTGTGATTTTAACAATATTTGTGTTTAGTATTTCTTACTATGTGACTAATCTTTATGAGCGTGGATTTTGCCCTGATTTGCTATGCTATTATCCTTCTTGATTAGCCTAATTTAAATCCTTTATAGTAGTTGCCAATTATTATGATATATACAAATTTTTAGGGTAGCACAGCTAGCTGTGCTACCCTACGTTATACCTCACGAAAACGAGATATTTGATTAGACCTGCCTTGAAAATAGAGGCTGAAACAACGCAAAATCGTTCCAAGATCATTTTCATTGTTCCTTGTGAGCGCAGCTCATGGAGTCTCTTGCAAAAGTTACTTTTGCAAGAGAGGGGAAAGGGAAAAGGGTTTTTATTTGCCCTTTCCCCTTTACCCCTTACCCTTTTCCCCACTTCTCTTAGAAGTCTATTGATTAACGGCGTCTACCCGTACCAAATGAGCGACTACCTGAAGAACCTCGGCCAGTACCAAAACCACTACCAGAAGTACGTCTAGTAGTACTAGATCTGCCAGAGGGTTGCAAATTGCTACCACCAAAACCAGAACCAGAGGGACGACTATTACCAGTATTAGTACGTGTACGTACAGTTGAACTTCCAGGATATGACCTTCTAATCGTTCCAGTACTGCGGAAAGCAGTGCGGTTTCTCACCGCTGCGGGTGGTTGGTTATAGCGTGTTTGATAGCTTTGAACTGCTTGGTCATAGCTGCTACCATATCCACCGTAACCACTCAGGAATCCTCCTGATTGATAGACAGGGGGTACATAGTACTGGGGTCTAAACAATAGACTACCAATGGCTTGACCCGCCAAGTTACCAGCCAAAGATCCAGCAAACGGTGTCCAAAAACTATTTTCTTGACGAACTACGACGGTTTCTTGTCTTCCTGTTTGCGGATTAGTTTTATTCTCGGTAACGTTGTGGACATAAGCAATTTTAAAATCTTCAGTCAGATATAAAACTGGTTGTCCATTTTCTACCTTCAGATAAGTTTTTTTACCTTGTTTAATTTCGTCATCAGTTAGCCGTGCCATTTGCAAATTTTCAGTTGCAAAGGTTGGCGGCGTGTTGTTTAGTAAAAATAGGCTGTACTCCCCAGTTGCATCGTCGTAAGTAACTTGTTGAATTTGATACTGTCCATCACTCAATTTTGTAGTAGTCGAGGCTTGGCTAACGTTCTTAGCTGGAGAGTTAGCTTGCTCTCCACCTCCGCAAGCTACAGTTGTCAAACACAAACTCAGTGTTAAAACAACGACTGTAAATTTACGTAGTATGGTCATGATCATTGCATTATCGTCCTATCTTGGAGCATAACAATTTATTGATGTGAGCAGTAAGTACGGACTACCCAACATCTTACAAAGGAACCAATTCAGGATAATATTCCAACAGTTGGTCGCTAGTGAGTTCATCGCCTAACTGCGCTGGTGAAAAATGTACTTGGACTGCTCGTAGTTTATGACTGTAATGCAAATTGATTAAGGCTTTCAATCCTTCCTTAATTGCTTGAGCGTTAGAAAGATCTGTTTCTAATTGTGGTACTTCTCCTTCATAAGCTACTGTAATCATCACAATGACGTTGCGAGTTACAGGTACAGATAAAGGTTCATTAAACCCAGGTGCAGAACTGTAATCTGGTTCGCTGAGATATCTTTGGGCGGAGTCAGTAAACAACTCATTGACGTAATCTCCTGCATCGCCTTCATTCCAAAATACATCCCCTTCATTAGCAGCCGAAAGCCAGTAATCATCATATTGCAAAAGGGTTTCAGACAGTTGTACCAGTGCTTCTCCCAGAACTTCTAAGTCACCATCAGCATCCATCGCATTTCGTCCTGCACTATTTAACACTCCCAAAATTGGTGCTACTTCGCCTCCGCCCAAGTGCAAAAACAGGCGAAAGACCACATAGCGAGTTCGACCAATCATTCTATTAAAAGAATCGCGCATTTTTACCTCCACAATTGAGTTATTAGTCATTAGTCATTAGTCATGAGTCATTGGTCATTGGTCATTAGTCATTGGTCATTAGTCATTGGTCATTAGTCACTCGATCCAATAACTAATACTTAATATTCAATGCCCGATGCCCGATGCCCGATGCCCGATGCCCTATGCCCCATGCCCTATGCCCCATCTTTAATGACTAATATAATGAAACCCTTTAACAAAATCTATCACCATGTTTAACGAGGGTAATATATATTTTGTTGGTTCGTTAGATTTATCATCATAAACTGAAGTATTAAGAGAAGACCTATTAATAAATCTTTTGCCAAAGTTGGGATTATCATACACAATCAAAGTTTGAGCGCTAGAATTTGTTAAAATTATTTGGCTGGGAGCTTTACAAAAATTTAGCTTAGCAGCTACTTCGAGATTTTTTTTCATCTCTTTGATTGTTGTAGCTTTACTCATAGTTTGCTCTAAAAGCATATTTAATTGTTTTACCATGTGGGGAGATTTAAAAGATTTTAAATCTGGGTTGGCTACAACTTCAGTATTAATCATTTCCACTATCTGTAAAATATTCTTTTGGGTAGATGCCGCATCTACAAAGGGAAGGATGGCAATATAAGCGGTGGGAAATAATGCTTCGTCGCTATCTACGCGGAAGGTGAAAATAGTACGGCGACGACCGCTTTCCATACTTGGGGGTTGTTTTAATCCCCGGTATTCCTGAGCAATTTGGTAGTAAGCGCCAGCAAGAGCAAAGTTAGCTTCGTGTTCTAGAGCTGCATCAACAATAATCCTAATTGTTGGGGGTGTTTCGTTAAAAAAATCTCGTGAATCGTCGGCATGAAATTTTTGAATAATTGAGCGATCGCCTGTGGGACTGAGGTCAACCCATTCGCAAATCATACCTTCGGTTTTTAAACCAAATCTGGAAGTAGCGTAAAGTTTTGCACCGGTTAAAGTTGCTCCGGTTAAATCAGCACCAATCCATTCGGCTCTAATTAATTTTGCTTGAGTTAAATTCGCATGTACTAAACTCGTATTCGTTAAATTGGCATTGCTTAAATCTGCACCAATTAAATTTGCCCCGCTCAATTTTGCTCCGCTCAAATCTGCCCACCGGAGGTTAGCGCCGCTTAAATCTGCCCACCGGAGGTTAGCGCCGCTCAAATCTGCACCGCTGAGGTTAGCATGGCTGAGATTTGCTTGTCTGAGTTCAGCATCTCGCAAATTCGCACCGGTGATGTCACAACGACTCAGGTCAGTGGCGTTTAAGTTAGCCATTTCTAAGTTGGCTCCTGTGAGAGAAGCGCCTCGCAACACAGCTTCATTCAAGTTAGCGTTGCGGAGATTCGCTTGGCGCAGAGTCCCTTCTCGCAGGTCGGCGCTGGTGAGGTTAGCTTGGAACAAGTCAGCACGACTGAGGTCAGCGCGAATTAACTCGGTACGGATAAGTGAAGCTCCCTGGAGTTGAGCGCGGCTGAGATCTGCTCGAATTAAATTAGCTACATTCAGACTGGCATTGTTGAGAATAGCGCTGCATAGATTGACGCCGCTCAATCTGGCTACATTCAATTTGGCATTGCTCAAGTTAGCTTCACTGAGATTGGCACCGCTCAAGTTAACTACACTTAAATTAGCATCGCTTAAATTCACGCCACTGAGTTTAGACCCACTCAGATTAGCTTCAGACAGTTCAATACCACTAAAGTTTAAAACTCCTGCGGCGTATTGTTCCAGCAATTCCTCTACAGTCATCGATGCTACCTCTGGGATGCCAACTTTATATAGTTGTAAAGTCGGGAAAAATGAAATGTCAAAATTTAAAGAATGAATATTGGAATTTTAGGACTGGGACTGATTGGCGGATCTTTGGGTTTTGATTTGCGATCGCAAGGACATCATATCTTGGGAGTAAGCCGTCGCGAATCCACCTGCCAAAAGGCAGTAGCCCTTGGCTGCGCCGATGAAGCATCGGTGGATTTGAGCCTGTTAACAGCCGCAGAAGTTGTATTTATTTGTACGCCTTTAGCCCTAATTGTGCCCCAATTTGTACAATTAATTCCTTATTTGTCTCCCACCACAGTTGTCACCGATGTGGGTTCGGCAAAAGCAGAAATAGTCCAAGCTATTTCTCATCTTTGGGATAATTTTATCGGCGGTCATCCAATGGCGGGAACAGCAGACAGTGGCATAGAAGCCGCACAAAGGCATTTATTTGTCGATAAACCTTATGTACTCACACCCCTGACCACAACACCAATCACTGCAATTACAATTGTCGAAGAAATTGTGCGATCGCTAGGTGCGAATATCTACCACTGTCAACCAGAACAACATGACAGGGCTGTGAGTTGGATTTCTCATTTGCCTGTGATGGTTAGTGCCTCCTTAATTGCTGCTTGTTTGAGTGAAACTGACCCAGAGGTTTTGCAATTAGCCCAAAAGCTAGCCAGTTCTGGTTTTCGGGATACCAGCCGTGTAGGTGGCGGTAATCCAGAGTTGGGGATTATGATGGCGCGGTATAATCGCCAAGCGTTGCTCTTGTCACTGCGCCAGTATCGTCACAATCTCGATGAGTTGACTAACTTAATCGAGCAGGAGAATTGGGCAGTTTTAGAGTCAAAGTTGAAATCAACCCAACAGGCACGACCTAATTTTGTTGAGTAGTGGTAATAGAGTACGTTACGCTATTAATAACGCACTCATTACTACATTTAGTAAATTTATTGCGGATTTGTTGTGAATGCTTTTTCAGTTAGTTGATTAATTCTTTCACAGGCAACGGTTAACAAACAACGGAGAACAGAGAAACCAACGCCCAAAAACGTGCTATTGGATTAAATAAATACGCCGTTTTTATAAAGCGCTATCCTCTGGAAAAACATTTTTTGAAACTATGATTTATAGCTAAAATTAAAGTTTTCCATAGCTGTTTCCTGTTTTCTCTTGGCTGTTCACTACTCTCAAAAGTTTGTAACTTTATCCAAATAAACAATGGTAGAACGCCCAATCAAAAAATCAGAACGTCAGTCTCAAGCAAATACTGAGAATAATTCGGAAAATTTGGATTCCACACCTCCTGTGGAATCTAATCCCAAAAGCTCAAAACCAGATCGTAATCGTTCCTCTGGCAAAGGAAAAAAACGCTCCTTTGCAGATGAAAACAAGCCCCCTGTTAATCCTGCACTCATGCGTGGCCCAAAACCCGTTAAACCTCCAACTAAAGTTGAAAAAGAAGTTGAAACTGAAGCTGAGCCAAACTCTGAGCAGTCTGAAGATTAACAAGCTGTTAGGCATTTAATTTGCAAATCTGTTCGTGTTAGCTGTTGATGGTTGACGGTTAACTGTTGACGGTTGACTGTTGACTGTTGACAGCTAACCCTCAACAATCAATAAACCTGATATAGGACTCATATTTGATTTGGTGAAAAAACTCAGTACACCCCTAAATTCCTTTTTTCCTGTTAAGAGTTCCCTGTTCCCTCCCTATCGCGCTTGCGCCGCGCGAACGCGCACTACACAAATATGTTCATTAGTCAAATCGGATTACTATATGACTGTGCAATTTAGTAAGTGGAATAAAACTTTAGACACAAAAACACGTTTCACCCAGTCACCAGTCACCAGTCCCTTGCTATAAATTTACATCTAAAAAATATAGATAATATTGAAAAATTATGACTATGAAGAATAACTATGACCAGTCAAATATTGGCTATAAAAAAAGCACTGAAAGAAAGTGGTGAGACATATTTCTTAATAGTGTTAGCTTTTACAGTAGTGATAGTTTTAGAATACATTACACCACCAGAGTATGTATTCGGCTACCTCTATACAGCGACTATTGTATTAGCAGATTATCGATTAAATCGCAGAGCATTTATTGGAGTCACCATTGCGGCTACAGGATTAACATTATTAAATTTATTTGTACCAGGAAAAGAAATCATCAATCTTCCAACCTTGGCAAATAGATTAATTGCAGTATTGGCGTTAGTGGTAACTGCCATTTTAAGCGAACGCAACCGTCGTAATGAAGAAGCCATCGCTCACACTCAAGCACAATTACGCTCCCAAGAACAACTAGCTGCAATGCGTGAAGATTTTATTTCTACCCTCACTCATGACTTGAAAACTCCTTTACTTGGAGCAATTGAAACGCTGCAATATTTTCAAAACGAGCAATTTGGTCAAGTCACCCCAATGCAAGCAAAAGTTTTGCAAACAATGGCTCGCAGTCATCGCAGTACACTGCAATTAGTCCAAACTCTTTTAGATGTTTATCGCAATGATGCCGAAGGATTGAAATTACACAAATCGGCCATTAACTTAGTAACTGTGGCCGAAGAAGTAATAGCCACCCTGATGGAACTAGCAAAAACGCGTCAGGTTTATATTTCTCTGCACTATGGCGAATCAGATTTTCGCAGCTTTCTTTGGGTAAATGGTGATTCATTGCAATTGGGACGAGTTTTTACCAATTTATTGAGTAATGGTATTAACCATACTCCCCGTGGCGGTAAAGTGGAAGTAGTATTTGAAAGTTATTCTAGCGAACAAGTGGTCAAAATCCTCGACACTGGTTCCGGTTTTACAGAAGAAGAACTACCCCACTTATTTGAGAGATTTTATCAAGGACATAGCGATCGCCACGTCTCTGGTTCGGGACTAGGGCTTTATTTAACCAGACAAATTATTACAGCTCATGGAGGTACAATTTGGGCAGAAAATCGATGGCCACGAGGCGCTGTGTTGGGTTTCCGGCTACCTGCTTGTCCGCCACCGGGGAGATGAGGGGGATGGGGAGATGGGGGGGTAGGGGAAAAGGAATAAATTTAATCTTCCCTTTTTCCCCTTTTCCCCTTTCCCTTTCCCCATATCCTGTTTGCCCAATGTCCAATAAAAAATGACAAAAATCTTACTTGTTGAAGATGATGAATTATTTCGGCTTGGTCTGCGAATGCGGTTGCAACAAGAGACTACTTTGGAGATTGTTGCAGAGGCTGAAGACGGAGAACAAGCTGTAGAATTAGCCAATCAATATCCTCTAGATTTGGTTTTGCTGGATATCGGTTTACCGGGAATTGGCGGGATTGAGGCTTGTCGTCAAATCAAGCAGAAGCACCCAAATTTACCAGTTCTCGTTTTAACGTCTCGTTCGGAAAAACCGCTAGTTTCACGGTTAATTGCTGCTGGGGCACAAGGTTACTGCCTCAAAGGTATTCCCGCTGAGTCTCTAATTTTAGCAGTGCGATCGGTTGCAGCGGGGGCTTCTTGGTGGGATCAAACGGCAACAACAGAAATTAGGGCAGCTTTTGAAGGTACTACAACACCAATAGCAACAAAAACTCCAGAAACCTTAGAAAATCCTTTAACAAAGCGCGAACAAGAAATTTTAGCATTGGTAGCAGCTGGCAAAAGCAATCAAGAAATTGCAGAAGTTCTCTACATCGCCCCTGGTACAGTGCGGGTTCATGTCCATGCAATTTTACAGAAACTAGAAGTACGCGATCGCACTCAAGCCGCAGTATTGGCTATCCAAAAAGGATTGGTAGCACCAGAATTATTGATCGAACAATAAAAATCACGCATTATATCGATTAGACGCTAAAACCCCTGATTTTTGCTTGTAGAAACCTTGCAATACAACGTCTCTACTCTACAGGACAAATAATTATTGATATTTCGTTGATTTGGATAATTCATATCAAACGTAGATCCTATCTTGATATAAGATTCGTATGAATTTATGTAAATTTATTTAAGTATAAATACGGTTAGCAATTTTGATTTTTATTGTATAAATTATTTGACTAAAAGTTATAACTATAAAATATGGCCTAGTTTTCCTAGAGTGTACTGATACCATTTCTTTGTGAAGCTGCACGAAATTTTCTTGGCTTCTTCTTTGTTTATTTCCTACCCCTCATACCAATTCTCTATGAAGATGCGCCTAATTACAGCGCTTTTGAGGTACATGAGGTACACCAATTTTAGGGAGAGTTTTTAAACTTTTAATTTTAATCGGTTTCTGTACCTCATAAACATCGAATCTGCTGTATTTTGGAATGTAGTCAATTAACCTCAGCGCCCCTTTGCGTTAAAAAATCTAATATTTAGCGCAGCCTCATAAAAAAGTATAACTACTCGTAGTAATTGTTCACTGTTGACTGTCAATTCCCACATTCATCAATAATTACAGCCAAGCCTTTGATTTTTAATACATTAATACAACTTGGAGCGCATCCTACTTATTACAGTAATAATACTGTAGTAATTATTATTTTTTTAGCATAATTTTGTCCTGAGTTACTATATCAGATTTTTTGTTTTACCTCTGTAAAAAGAGGTGAGATTACGAAAGACGGCGAGAAAGCCTATTCTTTCTAGGGATGGGATAAATTGCCCTTCGCCATCTTAGTCATTGGTCAATAGTTATTAGTATTACTAAGCACAAAAAAAACGCGTATAACTACTAGTTACTAATGACTCGAAATCCTCGCCGCGTAAAGCCGGGGAATGAGTTAATTATTTTATTTATCTTTGGAAGCGTATGTCTCGGCATTTGCTTCCTCTTTAGTGTTGCCTGACTAAAGTTATAAATTTCCAGTTCCCAAGTTTTATTGTCTAACAAGAATTACAAAACTTATAAAATTCCAAGGAACTTTACAGAGGAATTACACATGCCAAATCAAAATATCATTTTTATTGATGAAGCAGTTATCGACTATCAAACCTTGATTGCGGGCATTCAACCAGAGACTAGTGTAGTAATCCTTGACTCAAATCAAGATGGGGTAGAACAAATTACTCAAGCCTTGCAAGGTGGAAAATACCAATCAGTTCAAATTATTTCCCACGGCAGTGCAGGCAGTTTACAATTAGCAGCAACTCAACTCAATGCCGACAATTTGAACTCCTACGGCAATCTACTACAACAATGGAGAAATTATTTAACTGATGATGCTGACATTCTACTTTACGGTTGCAGTGTGGCATCTTTTGATTTAGCTTTTGTACAACAATTGAGCCAAATCACAGGCGCAGATGTGGCGGCTTCTAATGACATGACTGGTAATGCCGAATTTGGCGGTGACTGGGATTTAGAAGTGAAGATTGGTTCCATTGAGTCAGATTTAGCCTTGACTCCAGAGGTGAAAATAGCTTATGGCTCAATTTTAGCCTTATCTTTTGCAAGTCCTAGCAACACTGGTGTGGGAAGTGATGCCCGTTCTGTAACAGTGGGGAACTTTGATAATGACCAAAACTTGGACTTAGCAGTAGCTAATTATGGCTCGAACAATATTTCAGTGTTGTTGGGTGATGGTAATGGTGGTTTTGGCACTGTCAAAAACTTGAATGTGGGAAATAATCCCGTTTCCATAACAGTGGGAGATTTTAATAATGACCAGAAGTTAGACTTAGCAGTGGCTAACTATGGCTCCGACACAGTTTCATTGTTGTTGGGTGATGGGAATGGTGATTTTGGAGCTGCCAAAAACTTTAATGTCGGGAAAAATCCTCATTCCGTCACAGTGGCGGACTTCAATAAAGACCAGAACTTGGACTTAGTAGTAACTAACTCTGGTTCCAACAATATTTCAGTATTGTTAGGCAATGGTAATGGCGGTTTTGGAATTTTTGCTAGTTTCATTGTGGGAAACAATCCTTATTCGGTGACAGTAGCAGACTTCAACAATGACCAGAAGTTAGACTTAGCAGTGGCTAATTATGGCTCCAACACAGTTTCAGTATTGTTAGGCAATGGAGCTGGTAGCTTTGGGGCTGCGAGTAATTTCACTGTGGGAAATAACCCCTATTCTTTGACGGTGGGAGACTTTAACCAAGACGGTAACTCTGACTTAGCAGTGGCTAATTATGGTTCCAACAATATTTCAGTGTTGTTGGGCAATGGTAGCGGTAGCTTTGGGGCTGCCAGCAATTTGACTGTGGGAAGCAATCCTGTTGCGGTGGTAGTGGGGGACTTCAACAATGACGGCAATTCTGACTTAGCAGTGACTAACAATTCCTCCAGCAACGTTTCAGTATTATTAGGCAATGGTAGCGGTGGTTTTGGTAGTGCAAGTAACTTTAGTGTAGCCAGTAATCCCACTTCCATTGCAGTGGGTGACTTTGACAAAGACAATGACTTGGATTTAGTAGTAACTAATTCAACGTCCAATAACATTTCAACCCTAGCCAATGATACTGTAACCCCAAAAGTTAACTTTGGTGCTGCTACTTATAACACTACAGAAGATAGTACTGCTATTGAGGTAACCATTGCTGTTACTTTAGATGTAACTCCCAATGCTGATGTCATAGTTCCCATTATTGTGAACAACATTAGTACTGCTACCAATGGCGACGATTATACCTTTTCCCCCGCTAGCGTTACTTTTAATGCTGGGGCAGCAGGTTCAAATTTAACCAAACTGATAACTTTCACCATTCAACCAGATGATTTACCTGAAAATGCCGAAACGATTGTACTCAACTTCGGTACGCTCACAGAAGGTGTTCCTGGGACAATAACTGAAACTACTCTGAATATTGCTGCTAACGATGCCATTGAATACGAAATTTCCACCACCACCCCGACTTTAACCGAAGGTAATAGCGGCACTCAATCTGTTACCTTTACCATCACCCGCAGTGGTGGTACTGACGTGGCCAGTACAGTGGATTATGCCTTAGGCGGTACAGCAGTTTTAGACAGTGACTATAACAACATTCAAGTTACAAATGGAGGAAATGCTGCATCAGGGACTTTAAACTTTGCAGCAGGGGAAACAACAAAGACCATTACAGTGGATGTTTTGGGTGACTATACAGTTGAACTTGATGAAAACATTATTGTTACTCTCAGTAATCCCAACCTGACAACTGCGCCGGAAAGTTCCACAATTACCACCACTTCAGCCGAAGTAAACATCGTTACTGATGATTTCTTCGTTCCGACAATAATCAACGAAATTCTATTTGACCCCCCCAGTACAGATAGCCCAAAAGAATATATAGAACTGCGGGGAACTCCCGCAGCAATTCTACCACCCGGAACTTATTTAGTAGGCATTGAGGGAGATTCTGCTACTAACCCTGGTGTTGTTCAAGATATTTTTGATTTGTCTGGTAAGCAGTTTGGTATCAATGGGTTGCTGGTTCTTTTGCAAAAAGGTAATAGTTACACAGTGAACCCCAATGCCAATGTATTTACTAATACTGGAACTGGAACCGGATGGGGAAGTGGGGCTTCCAGTTCAATTGGGCATCAAGGTGCAAACGACATTGAAAGTGGGTCTGTTAGCTTTTTTCTCATTCAAACTGATACTGCACCCACCTTGAGCAATGATATTGACTCCAATGACGATGGTATTGCTGATGGTGCTACTTACTCAAATTGGACAGTGCTGGATTCCGTTGCGGTTTTAGATGGGGGAACTACAGATATAGCATACGGCTCCATTGTATTTAGAAAAAATTCTGTCGGTTCAGTTCCAACGAATGCCACAGTTGTTGACACCTCATTTACAGCTGGATATGTAGGGCGTTCGGGTAATACCACGGGTGCAACAGCTTCAGATTGGGTGGCAAGTATAATTACTGGCACTGCACCAAATTTATCATTAGGAAATGCTAGCAACACATCACCAGAAAGCTTTGCTAGCCAACCGTTAAATCATATAGGAAGTACTAACTTTGCTCCCAATGTCAATTACACAATTTCAACTGCTACCCCAACTGTGACTGAAGGTAATAGCGGTACGCAAACCATCGCTTTCACAGTTACCCGCAGTGGTGATACTGCTGTTGCCACTAACATCAATTATGCCTTCAATGGCACAGCTACTTTTAACACCGATTACAAGACTATTAAAGTTGCAGGTGTTACAGCTAGTTCATCTGGGATGATAAAATTCGCTGCTGGAGAAACAACAAAGACCATTACATTAAATGTTGTGGGGGATAAGGTCACTGAAGCTGACGAAACCATTAATCTCACCCTTAGCCAACTCAACCAAATCAGTGTCATCGCCCCAGCCACAGTTACCATCATTAACGATGACATTCAACCCAGCATTTCCATTGCAGATAAAAGTGGCAAGGAAGATAGCGGCAATCTTGTGTTTACTGTTAAACTCTCCAATGCCAGCAGTGATGTCATTACAGTAGATTACAACACAAGTAATGATACTGCGATCGCTAACGTTGATTACACCCCAGCCACAGGAACCCTAACCTTTAACCCTGGAGTTACCACTCAAACCATCGCAATACCGATTCTTAATGATTTTGTTGCTGAATCAAGCGATCGCTTTTTTGTCAATCTTACCAATTCCATCAATGCCACCATTGCCGATCCCCAAGCCAATGGTACTATCACTGACAACGATACACCAGGTATTACTATCTCTCCTGTAAATGCACTAGTAACTACTGAAGCTGGTGGTACTGCTAACTTTACTATTCAACTCGATACCCAACCCACTGCGGATGTCACGATAAATTTGAGTAGTTCCAATGTGAATGAAGGCACTATTTCAGTTTCTAGCGTCACATTTACTGCTGCTAACTGGAATACGCCCCAAACCATCATCGTTACAGGTGTTAATGATGGCATTGCAGATGGTAATACTACTTATCAAATTATTACTGCCAAAGCCGTTAGTAGTGATGCTAAATATAACAATTTAAATGCTGACGATGTTGATGTTGTTAATATTAAAAGTGGCAATCAAGTTAATAGTATTATCACAGGTTCAGCTTCAGCTGATAACTTACAGGGAACTAGCTCTGACGATTTGATTTTTGGCTTTGCTAGTAATGACACCATTGTTGCTGGTGGCGGAAACGATGAACTTTACGGCGGTTTGGGTACTGATAATCTCACAGGTGGTGCAGGTAATGATATTTTTGTGCTTGCGCCAAATCAAGGTAGAGATACAATCAAAGATTTCAACATTAATGAAGATTTGATTGCTTTATCAGGTGGTATTAGCTATGCAAATTTGTCCATTACTCAAAGCAACAATGATACTTTAATTAAGATTGGAAATGTAAATTTTGCTTTGTTAACTGGAATTACAGCATCGACTTTAAACTCTAGTCATTTTATTACTTACTAATACTCTGTCGCATTAATTTTGTAGGAAAAAAATGTTTGTAGTAAGGACTTTAGTCCTTGATTTTTAAACACTAAAGTGCTTACTACGAACGTATCAGAACTAATGCTCTGCCAACCCAAAAATGCTGGGTGAGGGCTGGGGAAAGGGAAAGGGGTAAAAGGTAAGGGATTTAAAAACATTACCCAATACCCAATACCCAATAACCCCCCAACTTAAAATTGCGAACAAA
>Ga0314811_100015_pt1 | contig 27351 bp, 22 predicted proteins | sample STEome_7_FD_202340 | JGI IMG/M metagenome (GOLD analysis project Ga0314811, IMG submission 202340) | Metatranscriptome of soil surface biofilm microbial communities from soil inoculated with nitrogen-fixing consortium DG1, State College... ...
GCGTCAGTCCTAATGATAAGTCTTCAACAGGACATGATATAAGTCCTAGAATATTTTTGTGCCAAACTTCTCACTGTGATGTCCCTTACGAATTGATGTCAGGCATTGATGATGTTTTCCACTCGTTTTCTAAAATGGCGTAAATAAAATTGTCATACCATCTACCTTTGATTAACTCTTTTTCTCGTAGATGAGTTTCACGATGCATCCCAATTTTTTCTAAAACTCTCAAGGAAGCAATATTCTCTGCAACACACCACGACCAAAGACGATGCATTTTTAATTCTTCAAAACCAAACTTCACAATTGCCTGTGCGGCTTCTGTTGCGTAACCTTGTCCCCAATAATGAGGATTGATTTCGTAGCCAATGTTTGCTTCTCGTAATTCAGAGTTATTGATACGAATACCACAATTGCCAATCAATATATTTTCTTGTTTAACAACAACAGCTAACTGAAACTTTGTCCTGGGGTCTTCTTTTTGCTGATTAATAAACGTCTGTACAAACTGACAAATATCCTTCTGTGTACGATGCCTCCAGTGTGAATAAAGCAAGTATAGGGGATTCGATTGATAAGTAAAAACCGCTTGCCAATCTGCTTCTATAAATTCACGCATCAGCAAACGATTTGTTTCTATTATCATATATTCAGTTTCCAATTCGCAATTCAAATTTTACATTTTGCACCAGAAGGAGTAGCATCGGGATAATAGGTAATGATGGCTTTTTCTTTCCGGACAAAAACATTAGAAAAGGACTTACCAGTTTCGCGATCGCGTACATTATAAATACACGCTCCTTCATTGTTTCCTTGGAGTTTAAAGATTTTGGTGGTATCTAAAAGTATTTCTTCAGCATTGCTAAGATAGCCATAGCCTTTAATCACATCTGTGACTGTACGATTTTTTTGCTTAATTACCACACCCATTGTATAAATCACCCCAGGAACAACTTCCTCTCGTCTTTGATTATTCGGTAGGCGTCCTGCTATGCCTTGGTTTTGTAGTTCTAAATACCTACCATAAAAATGCAAGCCGCCAATATCATTGGCATTATAGATTTCGCCACAAAATATATGTTCAAATCCCTGGCGCTGGAACCAAATATTAGTTAAATCCTCTAGAAATTCTGCTTTATTACTACGTCCAGCACGTAGTTCACCGCCGCTAGCTTGTTGAATTTTCTGTAACACATCTGGATAAAAAGATAACAATTGTTTAAAACTATTAGTACTTACTTTCGTACCAATGGGGCCACAAGCTTTTAAGACAGCTTGATCAAAGGAATTTAGCTGTGGTGGTGGTGGTGTAATATCTACTTGTTGTCTTGCGGGAAAACCAACAGAAACCGGGTTATTGATATTATCAAAAAATGGCAGAAGTTTGGTATTTTCCTGTGGTTGTGCGTTCACCAGATTTTGCGAAGACAATGGCGAAAGCAGTAGTAAAAGAGTAAACACTTTCACCATCTGCTTGAACTTATTGGTTACATAACTTGGCTGCATAAATTCTAGTTTAACTACTTCGATAATAGTTCCATGCCAAGTTTAATTCTCTAGATAGCTTACTTGATAAAAAACCCGTTTTTTTTAATAAATCGGGTGATATAAGTAGATAGACTTAAATATAGGAATCCGATTTGATTAATGAACATATTTGTGTAGTAAGGGAACAGTGAACAGGAAAAAAGGAATTTAGGGGTGTACTGAGTTTTTTCACCAAATCAAATATGAGTCCTATAAATATAATACTTCTGTCATTGCTTTGCTTCCTTTGCAATGACATCTTATATTTAATCATGGCTACCTACTTAGTATTTAGCAATGTTAACTGTTAACAATTAACAGTCAACAGTCAACAGCAAACAGTCATCTCCCCATCTTCCTACTCCTAGCCCTAATTACAATCTTTGATTGCAACTGAATATGAATTTTGACATCTGAATTCTTATGTTGCCCGATCAATTTTTCGGACTTCTTCATCAGATAGTTGCACATTGATAGCTAGTGCTGAGTCTTCAATGCTGGAAATTTTGCTAGCTCCAGGAATTGGTAAGATAACAGGCGACTTGGAACGTAACCATGCCAGAACGATATTGTACACTGATACGCCTTTTTCTTTAGCCAACTGAGCGATCGCTGGAATATCTTCTAAGTTTTGATGACGACGCCTACCGCCAAATGGACTCCAGGGTAAAAAAGTCAATCCTTGCTGTTCGCAATACTCCAACACGCCATCAATTTCTGGCTGTCGTTCCCAAGGGCTATATTGATTCTGCACTGAAACAATATCCACCACATCCTGCGCCCGCTTAATTTGTTCAACGGAAAAGTTAGAAACTCCCACGAACCGAATTAAACCTGCTTCTACTGCTTCTTTGACTGGTGTAAGAGATTCTTCGATGGTGTAATTATTATCTGGGGAATGATATTGCCAAACATCGATGGGTTTAGCGCCGCCCAAAGCCTCAAAGCTGACTTTAATTGTTTGACGCAAGTGTTCTGGGTTCCCATTGCGCGTCCAATTACCATCGGGACGCATCAAGCCGCCTTTAGTTGCGACAATTACCTGGCTGATATCGCCTTGGTAACTGGTAAGTGCTTTGTGAATTAACCGTTCGTTGTGATGCTTATCTGATTCGTCTTTACAATAAGAGTCGGCAGTGTCAATGAACGTAATACCCAGATCTAAGGCACGATGAATAACTGCGATCGATTCTGATTCGGGAGGGCGATTATAAATTGACATCGGCATACCACCCAAACCGATGGCACTCACAAAAATACCTGTTTTTCCTAACTGTTTGGTTTCCATGCTTCTAGTCATAGCTTTCTGACCCAATTATGAAGCACTGAGTTAAAGATTTTTTAGCTATCGATCGGAAATCCTCCCATTTACTTATACTTGGCGATTCCTACCCTCAAGTCTTTCGGCTGATTAATATAACCTCCTCAATTACAAATACTTATTTTGTCAGTTTGTCTATTTAAGCTATGTTTGGTAAATAAAATAAGTAGCCTACATAAATTGGCTAGTTATTCCACACTTGACATAAAGCATTGTGAGTGCCAAACGTCTGCCAGAAACCATTGCCCATGTCAAAATTACCCGCCAATCCTGGCAACACGGCTTCCTAGAGGGTGAAGTGAGTGCAGGTGAATTTGAATGGCATTTCCAGTGGCATTTTCGTAGGGGAGAACTTGCCGTCAAGCCCTCCCAAGGTCGCGCCTTAATCAAAGAACCCCTCGGTCGATTTTTGGAGAAACAAGATTATCAACTAGAGCCTGGAGGAGACTATGCTTTTACAATTCGGGCGGAAATTTAGGAGTTATTCAATTTTGGATTTTAGATTTTAGATTGAATCCAAAATTCAAAATCTAAAATTGGCTGATTCCGTGAGGCGATTTAAGTATCTTTCGATTAGCAGAATGGCAACAATGTCATCTATGGGTCTTGGAGGCTGTCGCATACCTTGTGGTAGTAGCTTTATTAGCCCTTTGGGCGGATACATTTGCCAATAGCGATCGCGTGCTTCTAAGGTTGTGTAGCGCTCATCCACTAAAATAATGTTCAGGGGTTCTGATAATTCTTGATACAATTGCTGTTTCCACTGATTGGCTGTTGTTTGGTTGCCCATCACCATCAAGGAGATGGGGAATTGCTGACGCAGTGTCTCAATGGTAGCGATCGCCTCTTTTGCTGACACCACTTGATGATAATATAATTGCCGATCCAGCCCCATCACTGCTAAACCACATTTATCTCGACCTGGATCGAAACCCAAAATCACTGGCTGTGTCGGTGAAAATTCACGGAAAGTCATAAGTAATAAAAAAAAGAATTCAGAATTGGTGAATTCAGGAATCAGAATCAATTAGTGGCTAGTGGCGAGTCTGTGTAGGAAAGTTATGCTGGCTGCGGCAAACTAACCTCCAAGCGTCTACGGCGTAAGCTGCCGAGTCGTGACTTTCCGCGCTCATCTCCCAATACGGTTGGGTTAAAGGGGAAAGGGGAAAGGGGAAAGGTTTCAAATACATCCTTTACCCCTTACCCCTTAAACCTTTTCCCAGACCACAAGGGGAGTTCATACTGCTTATCTGAACCGTATTGGCTCATCTCCCATTAATTGTATTCTGACTTCTAACTCGTGAATTCTGAATTCTGATTTCTGACTTGTTGTTTAAGTACTAAAAATAATTTGTCCGTTGACTACTGCTACTAATTTCACTCTCAAAGGCCCCGCTGTATAAATATCTTCTGCGGCGATGGCTTTAATTTCCAATGGTTGATTGTACTTTCTTAATTGGGCAACAAAACGCAAAAAAGTACCATCCACTTGTACATTTTCCACAATTCCGGCGTTACGGGCGCGAAATTGGGAAGCAGAAATTAGTATTTCCAATCGCTGCTGCAACTGATAGGATGTCATGTTTTTGGGGTCAGCGGTGGTTGTGGCTAATTGGGCACCTCCAGAGAAAACGAGTTCATTCCTGGCTATGTCGGCAAAAATTTCTATTTGCTTTTCTCCTCTAACGTAATTACCTGCGGAAAAAATTCGCACTACGTATTCGCGACCATCCTCAATTTGCTTGCTCAATTGCTCGACTCTTTCCTGAGTTACGCGCACCAGCTCTACATTTGGAGAATTTCCACCAGGCTCACTTAATTCCAGATTGGCGTTGCGATTAGCTTGTTGTAAAAGTTGTACCACCGCTTGACGAGCCGCAGCCACCTGGGTAACGCGAATTACAGCAGCCGCTAGAACTTGACCGCGAACTAAAGCCAGTTTACCCAAACGCAGGTCTTGGTAAGACTGATAATATTTTTCCAGCCTTGCAACTTCCTGTTCTAGTTGCTGTTGTTGTGTTTCCAATTCTTTGAGGCGAGATTCCCGTTTGGCAATCACTTGTTCTCTAGCTGTAATTTCTGAATTACGCTTTTGAATTAACTGGTCGAGTTGGGCAATTTTGCGATCGCGTGCTTCTATCCCTTCTTGGCGGTTGGCAAGTTCGCGATCGCGTTTTTCGATAGCTGTTTTGGCTTCGTCAATCGCTTTTTTCGCTTCCGCATACAGTCGTTGACGTTCTGTCTTTAGTAGTTCAACTGCTGCCTGTAGTTCCTGTCGCTGATTGTAAACGCTTTGCAGTTCGGCTATGGCTTTTTGGTACTGACTGACAACTCTATCTAACTGCCCTTGAGTGCGCTGGAGTTGAGTTTGGGTTTGGGCTTGCTGCTGAATGGTGCGGTTGAGTTGGGCTTGGGTTTCCCTTTGCTTGGCATTGGCCGCCTGCAAAGACTGATTAATTGCTTGCAACTCTTGTTGGGCTTTGGCTTGGGCGATTCTTGCTTGATTTAACTCGCTTTCTACCTGACTTTTCTGGGTTTCTGCGGTTTTTAGCTGTTCCCGCTTTTGCCTGAGGTCTGTTTGAATATCCTCTAACTCAAAAACTCCCTGCCGCAATTTATCATCAGCAGTGAATAAAATTCCTAAGGTTGATGCTGAAATCAAACCCCCAGTAAAAATCGTTACTAGTACTGCGGTGTTTTTTGGACGAAGGTTAAAGAGTGAGAGGCGGGCTTTGCCAACTCGTGTGCCGATGCGATCGCCCACGGTTGCAATTACGCCTCCCAGAATTAAAATTGCTGCGATGAGGATGTATCCGGTGGTCATGTTTAGCTACCGAAATCCTTCCAGATACAGCCTACTACTTTTGACCATTGTCTGTGGAGAAGTGGAGGTTGGCAATAGCTGAGATTAGTCAATTTTAGATTTTCCTTGAGCTATTAGTGCGATCTTGAAAATACGACACGTGCCGACTCCGCTTTTTCCAATTGTTTTATGTGAACTGCCGACTTAAAGTAACGGGTTTATGCACAGTAATCTTCTTCTTGTGGATAGAAATCATCTTTTTTTCACGCAAATCCCCTAGTAGCCTTGTAACTGTAACACGAGTCGAACCAATTGCCTCAGCGATTGCTTGATGAGACAACTTCAAATCAATTGTGATGCCATCAGCACAAGGAACTCCAAAATCACGACAAAGAATTAATAAAAAACTCACTAACCTGGAACCCATATCTCGGTGAGCAAGAGTTTCAATCATCATCTCTGTCTGTAAAATTCGCGAAGACAGACCCCGCAGCATTAACATTGATAATTCTGGATTTTCCTTGAGTGCTTGCTCTACTTGTTCGATTGGTGCCGACAGTAATTCCACAGGGGTAAATGCAACCGCATGGTAAAACCTATCCGATTTATTTCCTGTCAGCAATGACAATACACCAAAAACACTATTTTCTCGCAGCAGTGCTACCGTTATTTCCTCTCCTGCCTCATACACCCTGGAAAGTTTAACAGCACCTTTTAAAAGAAAATAAACTCGTTCGGCAGGATCGCCAGGAAAAAAGATCGTTTTATTGCGTTCAAACGTTTCCACAACTGGCGGAAACGCCCCGGTCGCCATCTGACGAAAAACATTTGCTAGGGCTTTATCTTGTGTCACGATCATCTCCCTTCCCCTACCCAATGCCGGAAAAACAAAAACTAATTACCTAAGAATACACCTGAAAATTCAATAAAGCACCGTCAACCTTTCTGTACTTTCCTATACTCCAACTAATTGTTTGTTAAGTCACTGTTTATAATGATACATAATTGTCGATCTCTTGAGCTATAAATTGTTGATAAACTGTTCCGAGTAGTGGTATTAAAAAGCTTTTTTGAAGAACGAATAAAGAGAACTTGAGAATATCTTTAGAAAGAATCAAGAATTTGCTGATAGTAAACACCCTTACCAATATTCATTTTTGCAAATCCCGTGTAAAACAAAGACAAACTAGCCTCGGATTCTAGTATGCTCCTAATGATCGATCCCATTAACAATTTCTATGCTGAATCTGACTGGAAAAAATGCCTTGGTTACAGGTATTGCCAACAACCGCTCCATTGCTTGGGGCATTGCCCAACAGCTGCACAAAGCAGGAGCTAATCTCGGAATTACCTACCTGCCAGATGAACGCGGCAAAATGGAGACAAAAGTAGCCGAACTAGTCCAACCCCTCAACCCCAGCTTATTTCTTCCCTGTAATGTCCAAAACGAAGAACAAATTCAATCTACCTTTGAGACAGTACGGGATAAGTGGGGAAAGCTAGACATCCTGATTCATTGTCTTGCCTTTGCCAACAAAGAAGATTTGACGGGAGGTTTTAGCCAAACCTCTCGTTCTGGTTTCAAAACTGCTTTAGAGATTAGTACTTATTCTTTAGTACAGTTAAGCAATGCTGCTAAACCCTTGATGACTGAGGGGGGTAGTATTGTCACCTTGACATATTTAGGAGGTGTGAAGGTAATTCCTAACTATAACGTCATGGGAGTTGCCAAAGCGGCATTAGAAATGAGCGTGCGTTACCTGGCTGCTGAACTAGGGCCGCAAAATATCCGCGTCAATGCCATCTCCGCAGGCCCCATCCGCACTTTAGCATCTTCAGCAGTGGGCGGAATCTTAGATATGATCCATCATGTAGAGGAAGTAGCTCCGCTACGGCGGACTGTCACTCAGCTAGAAGTCGGCAACACTGCGGCTTTTTTATGCAGTGATTTGTCCAGCGGCATCACCGGACAAGTTCTGTATGTAGATGCAGGATATGAAATTATGGGAATGTGACGCGATAAAGTTATGAGTTATGAGTTATGAGTTATGAATTTTTAACTCCTAACTCCTGACTCCTAACTCCTAACTTCTAACTCTTCCCTATGCAAACAACCAATCGCCAAGTCAATTCAAATTACGATCAGTTAACTAAAACCCCTCGGATTGCTACTGTTCATCGCACCACAGGGGAAACTGATGTGCAAGTCACCATCAATCTTGATGGAACAGGAAAATGCACCGCAGCAACAGGTATTCCGTTTTTGGATCATATGTTGCATCAAATAGCTTCACACGGGTTGATTGACTTAGATATCCAAGCCAAAGGAGACTGGGAAATTGATGACCACCATACCAACGAAGATGTAGGTATTACCTTAGGACAAGCTTTTAACCAAGCATTAGGCGATAGGAAAGGCATTGCTCGTTTTGGTAATTTCCTTGCACCTTTAGATGAAGCTTTAGTTCAGGTGGTGCTGGACTTTTCGGGACGCCCTCACCTCAGCTACGGTTTACAAATTCCTACCCAGCGTGTAGGAACTTATGACACCCAGCTGGTGCGCGAATTCTTTGTGGCATTAGCAAACCATAGCCAAATGACACTACACATTCGGCAACTGGATGGCATTAATTCTCATCATATTATTGAGGCGACATTTAAGGCCTTTGCAAGGGCAACACGCTTAGCAGTAGAAATTGACCCTCGTCGTGCTGGCTTGATTCCCAGTTCTAAAGGCGTTTTGTAAGAGGCTCCAGGGATAAGTTTATCCCAGGAAACCTAACGCGGGACGGGGGCACAGTGGCAGGGAAGCAAAAGAAGAATGATAACTCCTCACTTTTGACTCAGCAAGGGCTAAACACCCCAATACTGCTAATAGCACTCACTCTGTTTGCGATAATTATCAGACTAAGTGGTGATTATTATCACCCTGTTGGGTAACTTGTAATAGATACCAAGTTGCTAATTGTTGATTAAACCGAGATGAAGTCTGTTGCAGATGACCCTGATTCTCAACTCAATAGGACAAACACTCTGCCAGTAGTCCTAACTTCTGAGTTGCGAAAAGTTTACCGTACTGGTTTTTGGCTAAATCAAAAAGTCGTATCTTTAAAAAGCTGTTCTTTAAAAGTTTATCAAGGCGAAACCTTTGGACTGTTAGGGCCCAACGGTGCTGGTAAAACTACCCTTTTAAAACTATTGTTAGGGATTATTCGTCCCACTGGTGGACAGGGACTATTGTTAGGTCAGCCAATAGGCGATCGCAACGTTAAGCAATACATCGGGTATTTACCTGAAAATCCTTATTTGTATGATTATTTAACTGGCTGGGAGTTTTTGCAGTTAGCAGCTGGGCTATTCCAAATTCCTGAGGGCATACAACGCCGACGCATTCCCCAATTGCTGGAATTAGTGGGTTTATCCCAAGCCGATGCCCGCAAAAAATTGCTGCGCCGCTACTCCAAAGGCATGTTACAGCGTGTTGGTATGGCACAGGCGCTAATTAACGAGCCAGAATTAGTTTTTTTAGATGAACCAATGTCTGGCCTCGATCCTGTAGGACGCTACCAAATGCGGGAAATTATTTTGGCTCTCAAAGCCGCCGGCAAGACGATTTTTTTCAACAGCCACATTCTCAGCGAAGTAGAACAAATTTGCGATCGCATTGCCATACTCGCTCAAGGTGAATTAATTTGCTCTGGTTCCCTGAATGAACTTTTGGGTAGTGACAACACATACCATGTCAAAGGTCAAGGTGGTGACTCGGAAATTCTCAAAAAATGGCTACCTGCTTTGAGATTTGAACCTGATGGTTCCTGGCAAGGTACACTACATGATGACTACTATGATTTTCTAGCTAGTCTTCGTCTCATGGAAGGTAAAATTATTGCCATGAACTTGTGTCGTCAGTCCTTAGAAGAGCTTTTTATTCAACAAATCCAAACAAAAAATCATTCACTAAACTAGTTTGATTGCTAAATAATTCTCTGGTTGCTAATTAAATAGCGGTCATTTTAATGTTGATAACAAATGTTACTCATTACATATTTGAAATTCAAACTTAAGTGTCATGAAATTGACTTAATTTAGTAAAAATTTATTGGTAATTGCCTCATTGAAAAGCAAACATAGTATTGTATAAACTACCTTGGATTGCTCAAATTTATTATTTGGGGATAATTGTCATATTCCAAGACACTTAACTTTAAATGAACTTCATTGAAAATTCAAATCAAATCAACAAATTTTCTCCGGAAAATTACACTTTTCAAGGAAAATAAGATTGTTGGGGAACTTGAATACTTAGGTATAGTCAAAATAAAAATGTTTAGACAGTACTTTATTAATCGTAATTTCAGAATCTCAAGGAAATATGCTTAACACGAATTTGTTGAAATCGCTTACCCAACCAGTTGTGGGTGCGGCTTTATTAACTGCTGTCAATGTTGCCGTACCCTTTGCTAGCCTAGCTCAGGGACAACCAGCACCACCAACTGCACAAATACCAAATACACAAACACAATTAGATACTAATTATTTATTGGGAGGGGGCGATCGCATCCGTGTAAATGTCTTTGAAGTACCTGAATATACAGGTGAATACCAAATTCCTCCAGGAGGAGCAATCAACTTACCTTTAATTGGCAGTGTTCCAGTTCTTGGGCTAACAACCGAACAGGCTGCTGATGAAATTGCCAGAAGATATGCTCGCTTCCTCAAACGTCCTTTAATCTCAGTTAATTTATTATCACCTCGTCCGATTAATGTTTTTGTTGCTGGAGAGGTAACACGTCCAGGAGCTTATACTTTAAATTTGAGTGGAGGTGCAGGAGACAATCCAGGCGTACAATACCCCACTGTGTTAGCTGCATTGACAACAGCCCAAGGAGTGACACTGGCTGCTGATGTAACTCAAGTTCAATTACGGCGTAAATTCGGACGTGCTTCAGAACAAGTCGTTACCCTCAATTTAAAAGAACTTATCCAAACAGGTATGTTATCACAAGATATAACCTTGCGGGATGGAGACACTATAGTTGTGCCAACTGCAAATACCTTCAACGTAGCAGAATCCCGCAATATATTTGCAGCTAACTTTGCTGCCAGTCAAACTACACCCCGCACAGTAACAATTATTGGTGAAGTCAACCGTCCTGGTTCTTACCTAGTTACGCCAGGTAGCCTAAACGAACAGCAGGGAGGCGCAGCTCCTAACAGCGGTACTGCTACTCCCACTGGTCTACCAAATGTCACACGCGTAATTCAACTAGCTGGTGGAATTACGGCACAGGCAGATATTCGTAATCTCAAGCTACGCCGATTGACAAGATCTGGCTCAGAACAAGCTATAGATATTAATCTTTGGCAACTGTTACAGAGTGGGGATGCTAATCAAGACATTATTGTCCAAGATGGAGATACAATCGTTGTTCCCACAGCGACAGAGATTAACCCAGCAGAAGCTACTCAACTAGCCACCACTACTTTGTCTCCTGCACGCATTCAAGTCGGTGTGGTCGGGGAAGTTAAAAGACCAGGATTAACAGACATTCAACCCAATAGCTCTTTAAACCAAGCTATACTTGCTGCTGGCGGATTCAACGATGCCAGAGCCAGTGACGATGCTGTTGATTTGATTCGTCTCAATCCCAATGGTTCTGTAACTAAACGTGTAGTAAAAGTGGATTTCTCTGCTGGAATTAATGAGCAAACTAATCCTATACTCCGCAATAACGATGTTATTGTAGTCAGTCGTTCCGGCGGAGCAAAAGTGGGTGATACCACAGGTCTTGTCGCCGGCCCTCTAGGTGTTATCTTCAGTATTTTGAGGGTATTCGGGCTTTAGTTGCAAATTGAGATTTTAATTGGGGGCGTTGGTCAACTTTTCCTGTCCCCACAATTTTATTTTATTTTTAAATAGGACTGACGCAAGTATTGTTTTGTCATTGCGATCGAAGGGTAGTGTCGTCACGAGGGATTACTACCCTGTCGCTCGTAATAACGAAATTACGGGATTTTTGCCTAAGTTTTGTGAAATTAACTTGAACTGGGAGTGGGGATTAATTTCTAAAATTTGTAAATTAAATTATTTTTGTCAATAGTAATAACGCTATATATTATAGTTTTCTTTTAGTATCAAATTCAATTTGATACGGTAATTGGAGCCTCAGAATTAGTGGCACTTTTTTTAATGATCCGTAGGCCAAGCCCCCATCAGCATCACTAGCTCAAAAATGGTGTTTTCACCCCTGTTTTTGACAAATTTTTAAGTATTATTACTTATTTAATAATTATCTATGACTCTAATATGTCAAGGATAGTGGGAAGTAAAGAGTAAAAATATTCTGTTTCAGAGAACTTAGGATCGCGTTGTAATTAGCTTGAATTTTTATGAGAATAAGAATCTTCAGGAAGCAGAGACGAAAAATGCTTTTTTCTGCTTGATTTTTATTTACATGATGATTCTCATTATTATAAGTATTATTTAAGTAAATTAACCGATTGATGAGAGATACACTATCTTAACTACAGATCCCACATATACACAGTAGAATGATGTCGAATTATAAATGACGCCATTTGTACCAATGCTTAGTGTTCGTTAAAAATTGTAATTCTGCATACTGATGGCTTATTATCAGTATTTTTACTACAGAATTGCTAGTTTTTAGAACACAATCTCAAAAAGCATTTAATCAATATTTACGCGGAAATTCGCAGGTGCAAACCTAAAAAACCGTGTATAAACTTACAAATGGCAGTTATACGGCCGTATCGAATACTGAGTTACTTACTAAGGCTAGAGTTAGTAACCATTGACAGTTCAGTTTTTGCAACATAACCTTTTTTTCCTATGATGATTCATGGTTTGAGTTTTCTCAGTTTGAGTGCATCTGTTGTACTTCCCTGGGCATTAACGGGTATGGTTCAAGGGCAGAAGATAACAGAGTCTGTAGTTAGAGATGTTCCTCAATCATCCACTGTTCAAGAAAATAAACTACCCAATCGCAAGCTCATCAGTGCTATTACTGCTGCTGGGACGACATATTACGTTAGCGGTACTGGCAACGACAACAATAGCGGACTCACTCCCTCATCGCCATTTAGAACTCCTCAAAGAGCGGCAAACCTCACCAAACCGGGTGATACAGTATTTTTAATGAACGGAGTATACAAGAATTCAAGCCCAGCAAACTCGGTATTAGTGATTACACGTTCAGGTTCGTCAAATGCATGGATTACATATAAAGCGTACCCTGGACATTCGCCGAAAATCGAGCACGATGGATGGCATGGAATTTGGATTAAAGATGGAGCTTCCTACATCGAGGTCAACGGCATAGAAATTGAAGGAAATAACAGTAATATCAGTCTCAGCTATGCCCTGAGTCAACAGTATAACACTGGAAACCCAAGAACTAGCGGCAGTTGCATTACTATAGATGGGCGAACAAAAGCTCGGCCTCATCATATTCGTATTCTCAACAGCAAGATACATGACTGTGGAGGAGGAGGCATTACAGGACTTGAAGTGGATTACATAACGGTAAGTGATAACGAAGTATATAATAATGCTTGGTATTCACCCTTCGGTTGTAGTGGCATTTCCTTTCTAAAGAATTGGAACTATGACGGTAATCAGAGCAACTATAGAATGATTATAACGAACAACAAGGTCTATAGAAATAGACTGTACGTTCCCTGGATTTATAACGGCAAGAAACAAGACGGTAACGGAATAATTTTTGACCGTGGAAGAAATGATGAGGCAGGATCGAAATTACCACCGTATCAAGGCCGTATTTTGATTGCTAACAACGTTGTGTATGAAAATGGTGGTGGTGGCATTCATGCATTTAGAACTGACAATATCGATGTCATCAATAACACTTCTTACATGAATAACCAGACTCCAGAAATTTCATACGGACAAATCTCGATGAATGACACTAGGAATGTGAAAGTTCTAAATAACATTCTCTATTCTCAAAGTGGTAAGCCGATAAACATGAACAACGGAAAAAATATCAACACCACTTTCAACTATAACCTTTATAACAGTAATGGTTATAGCGCAAGTGGTAGGGGTTCTAACGATATTGTCGCAGATCCGCAGTTTGTTAATGCTGGCGGCAAGGATTTTAGAGTAAGATCGACAAGTCGAGCAATCAATAGTGGTACTAAGTTCGATTTTTTGAAAACTGATTTTCTCGGTAACCCCCGTATAAGAGGTTCAGCAACCGATAGAGGAGCATACGAAATTCAATAGTGCTGAATTTAAGTAATACTAAATAGTTTACGAATGGGTTGTATAGCAAAATTCTGATTTCTACAGTATTTTTGTTTACAACCTATTTTTACTGAAGGCTTACAAAGGACTACAAAGCTTTATACCAATTAAAAATTCATGCACTAAGAAAACTGACAGAACGTCGCATTATTTTTTAAATTAGTATTAGATAAAATTGTAATTCTTAAGATTGTTATCAAATAAATACCATCTGAACTAAAAGCGGAGCTTTGTTTGCTCCGCTTAACGTTTGATTGGTGTAATAAATGTTGGTATAACCAAGATAAACTACAATGGAACTTTTATTTTTTGGCAAGTCCCTTAAATTCTTTTGTCAATTCCCTTGGTTGGAAATATTCGTGACCGTGATACATGTAGGTACTAGATTCATTTTTATCAATGATTCCATTGACAACTAAACCCAGCACATTATAGTTGGATCTTTCTAACATTTCTTGAGCCGCGTTAGCACTGTTAGAATCAATTACTCCAGGACGAGCTACTAACAAAATCCCATCAGTCATTTGACTTAAGGTTAAAGCATCAGCAGCTAACAGAAGGGGAGGAGCATCAATAATGACAAAATCATAATTAGATTGGGATGAAAAATTGTCAATTAATGATGCCATACGTTTTGAGTCAAGCAAAGCAAGTGGGTTGGGAGGTCTAACTCCAGCTGTTAAGACATCAAGGTTATCCATTACTTTGGATACAGCCGTATTAAATTCAGCTTGACCTACAAGAACCTCACTTAAACCAACTGCATTGGTTAATTCCCACAGATGATGCTGAGAAGGAACTCGCATATCTGCATCAATTAGTAAAACTTTACGTCCTAGTTGAGCGATCGCTGCTGCTAAATTCGCTGAAACTGTAGACTTGCCTTCTTTAGGAACTGCGCTAGTGACTACAATTGTTTTAAGTACTTTATCGGAACTCAAGAATTTTAAATTTGCTTGAATCATCCGATACATTTCACTTGTTAAAGAGTAAGGCATGTCTCGGACAGCAACTTTTTGAGTTATTGATTCTGCACTTGAAAAACGAGAGCGAACCTTTTTCACGGACAGAGGAACAATTCCCAGTAAGGTATATCTAAATATATCTCTAACTTCTCTGAGTGTTTTCAGAGATCTATCTCTCATACCTAAGAATAGAACAGTTGTTGTAGCTAAAAATAAACCCAACATTATTCCTAAGAGTAAAACGAGAAATTTTTTTGCCTGCTACTGGGTCAGTGGGCACTAAAGCCTGAGCAATAATCCGAGAACTTGCTGTATTGGTGTTCTCAACTAACTGTAATTCTTGAACTTTTTTCAATAAAGTTTGATATGTCGATTCTGCAACTTCAAGTTTCCGCTCTAATTCCCGCTGATTTTGTATTAATTGTGGTATTACTTGCACGCGCTTTTGATAGTTGGTGCGAGAATTATACAAAGAAGCGAGTCTTTGACTTAAGCCAAAACGTTGCACTTCTGATTGCAGAAAATCTTGGATTAAAGTTTGTCTGAGTTCTCCAATTTGCAATAAATTTTGAGGAACTTGTGCGTTGCTACCAACTGTTTGGGAAATTTGCTGCTGTAGTAAAGCTCTTAAATTAGCTTTTTTTGCTTCTAAATTAATAATTGCTGGGTTATCATCTTGGAAACGGCTGCGCTCACTTGCTAACTGCCGCTCAATATCTTGAAGTTGTGTCAAGATTCCCTGTACAGCTGGTGACTGACTCAAGGCACTGACAGCGATCGCATTTTGAGAACTCAAATTTACTTTCTGTCGCAGTTCATTGGTTTGAGCATTGACTTCATCCAATTGAGCCTGAACAGTATTAATCTCGTTATTTAAATTTCCAATAATCCCGACGGCGGACTTTGTTTCTTCTGTTAGATCTGCAATGCGGTTTTTCTGCTTAAATATACGTAGTTCTCGTTCTGCTTTATCAACAGCCTCTTGAGTTTTTGGAAGCTGCCTAGCAATAAATTGACGAGTTGATGCTGCCTCTGAACGATTTGTGAGAATATCATTTTCTACATAAACATTCATCACTGTGTTGACCACTGCGGCAGCTTCTTCAGCGTTAAGGCTCGCATAAGTAACTCGTAATACATCCGTTCCGCCAATAATTTTTAATATCAGCGATTTTTGTAGAGCTTTTACTGTTAAGGGTTGACCTTCTTGATCTTTGAGTTGTAATTTATCTATTGTCTTCTGCAATAAAGCAGGAGACGAAATAACTTCTATCTGAGTGTTTATAGGATTTTGAGATGCTATTAGTGATTTGAGGTCTCCTGTAGATCCTCCTTCTGTGGTTGTCGGCAAAAGGTTAGATCCCACTACTTTAAAAGAAGGAATTCTGAACAATAATTTTCCTTCTGCTTCATAAGACGGCTTGATAAACCTTGTGGCCACTGCGCTGAGCATCACTGTAGCTATAAAAATGGTGGCAGCAGGTACCCACCACCGTTTCAACATCAATAAATAACGATTAAGGTCTAAATCAAGAGTTTCTCTAGATTCCATAAATTTTTATGACATAAATCTTCAAAAGTACAGTTTTTGAGCGATAAACTAAAAGATATTATGGCTTAGAGCAAGCACAAGGCACTACAATTAACAGCACTTGTACCATAAAACCTTACGCATAACACACAGTATAGACTATATAAGTTACAAATTGAGTTCACATTCTTACATGATTGCGCCACATTCGTCAGAAATAACCTTGAAAAACTATGGGTTTTAGCTGATTTTAGGGTTTCTTAACGATTTGACGCAGTATCAATATTAAGTATTTAGATATTACCCAACTTCATGAGTAATGATTAGAAAATTTTAAGGTGGTAATTACTGACTTTGACAAATCTTATCATATGCCTCTAAAAGTTTCGGAACTTGATATTGCCACTCAAGTATCTCTTCCATTCTGCGTCGCCCCTCGGCTCCTATTTTTTCTCTGCGTTCAGGGGAATCTAGAAGCTCTAGAATTTTCTCAGCAAACTCCACTTCATCATTCGGTTTGGCATAGAGAGAAGCTTCTTGTGCAGAACGTCTTCCCTCTCGTAAATCAAACTGCACAATTGCTTTACCCATAGCCATATATTCAAGAATTTTATTCATGGTGCAGTTTTCGTTATAGGCAGATGTAGGAGATGGTTCCACACACACATCACAACTGGAGAGCCGCTCTAAAAGTTCCTCACCTTGTTTAAATCCTGTGAATTCTACGAAATCAGTTACTTCCAATTGTTTAGATAAGGCTTTGAGCTTGTCTGCCGCAGGGCCACTGCCGATCAGCATAAAGTGAATATCTTGGCGATTTTTTTTCCGAACAATGTAATTGACCATTCTCAGGAGATAATCAATTCCCTCTGGTTCCCCCATAACACCCATGTAACCCACCAAGTAGTCCCTACCTGCACGGTAATTCGGATTTGGAGACATTCGACGAAAACGGGATAGGTCTGGCGCACTACGAACTACAAAGACTTTCTCTGGTTTCTTTTTACCACGGGTAATAGCTACCTCTCGATGGGATTCGTTGGTAGAAATTACGATGTCTGCTGTCGCATATGTCAAGCGTTCAGCCAACCGTAATCCCTGATAAAAAATGTCACGACGTTGGTACTTAGCTTCATACATCTCAGGGCTGAGGTCATGATGATCGAAAAGAATGCGTACACCATGAAATAATTTAAACCATCCTGCTACTAGAAAAAGTAAATCTGGTGGATTACAAATATGGATGACATCAAAACCACGCTCTCGCCACACCCGTTGGGCTAGGCGGAATTGCCAGTTAATAGCCCAACTATACTCTCTGAGATACCCAACGACCGAACTTTCTTCTGGTGGTAGAGGATGACGATAGATGTGAATTTGCTCAATAACCTCGTAGTCTTTATCAAAGCCATTACCTGTAGGTGAAATTACGGCAACTTCATATCCTGCTTTTTGCAAAGTAGTTGCTTCCATCCACACTCGTCGATCGAAGGGAACTGGCAGATTTTCAACGATAATTAATACTCTTTTTGCTAATGCCATGATGACTTAAATTCTTAATTGTTTGACGAAAACACTTGTCAGCTGTGTAATGTGCTTCTTTATTGAGAAACCCTGTTAGTAAGCTGCACATTTAGATTTTCCTAGTTTGTAATCTTTGTAATTACTAACTTTTTAGACTTACTGGAACATCTAAATTTAATAATGAATCATATAACTTCAGGAAAGCAATCCAATGATTTTTTATATCAAGAGCGAATACACTTTTTCTGGCTTTTAATCCCAAAGAAAACCTCAAGTCTTCATTTTCAATCAAAGATTTTAAAGAACTTGATAACTCCTCTGGATTCCCTGGATTAACAATGAAACCATTTTCTAAATCAGTAACTATTTCAGGTATACCACCTACTGGTGTAACTACAACTGGTAATTCCCAAGCCATTGCTTCCAACATTGCTAATGGGAGACCTTCATTATAAGATGGCAGTACAAAAATATTTGCCTGAGTTAAGAGAATATCGCGCTCATCTGAGCCTATCCACCCAGGTAATTTGATGTAATCTTCTAGATTTAAAGTAGTAACTAAATTGCGCGCTTGTTCTACTTCTCCATCTCCTGCCATAATCAGACTCAATTTAGTTCGATGTTCCTTAGGCAATAGAGAAATGGCTTCGATCAAGTCAAATGCTCCTTTACGTTGGCCAATTCGTCCTAAAAAGAGTAAATTAACTTTGTCAGAGATTGAACGATTTGGAACTTCTACAGGAATTTTTACTGGGTTATAAAAAACTACAACTTTTTCCGGTTCTAGACCAAGATTTTTGATATAGAAGTTTTTCCAACTTTCAGATAATACAATTAGCCTTTGGCACTTGCCAAATATCCAACTTAGCAGTTGCTGTATGGATTTCGGTAATCCATCGTAGAAGAGATGGAATTGACTACCATGAGCATGTATTATTATTGGTTTGCGAAATACCCAAGCTAAAAGTATCATAATTGCTTGTCGCAAAATGCTTCCACGCTGAGAAATTTGAAGTTGAACAATATCAGCCTCTTGCTTGAGTAATATCCATAAAAATTTCCATATAGCTTTCAAAAATACCGTAATTTTTTTAACTACACTTCCTTCTTCATGGGTAATGATATGACATATTTTTACTTCAGGAGGAGCATACTCCAAAAACAGCTTTTCGTAACCAGAAATACCGCCCTGCTGAAGTAAGCTAGGGCCTAACATGACAATCTTAATAGGATTAGTTTCATTCATCTTCTTTAGCTGAAGTGTGACATTTTATTATTAATTACCTAGAAAATTTTAAATTTCCAATTGTTCAGTATGTACATCGATTGTATTTTTATAATTTTTATTGAAATTCAGAGATACTTGACTTGATAAAATTGCTGACACATATAGTGTCCATTCAATTGAATTTTGTTCGATTAATATAGTTTCAGTAAAGTTGGAAAAAGCGATAAAGGTTAAATATATTAGTAGCCATACATTCTTTTCAAATACTTTATTTAATCTGATTAAATATATGCCTCGGAAAAAACTAGTTAAGAATCCCGCTAGGAAAACTAAAAGTCCCACTAAACCTACAGCTAACCAGAGATCCAAAAATCCATTGTGGGCGCTAGGAGCAGGCCATCCTATTGACTCTTGTACATAGGCCGCACCAGAAGTATCAGCACCAAACCAGAATGCTCCATAGCCATATCCAAGTAAGGGTTTTCTCCCTATCATCTCGAAGACAGCAGGCCATATCTCTGAGCGTCCAGTTAACGTAGTGTCTTTACCTACGCTTCCCAAAATTTGATCGGCGTATGTTACAAACAAGGCATAAAAAGCAATACTTACAGTGGCTATAAATGTCAAGGTAGGTATCAAGATTGTATACCTAAAGCGTAAAATTCTGTGATATACAGGAAAAGCTGCTGTAACTACGAGTAGATTGCCTAAAGATGTTGCTGAGCTTGAAAATAACACAAGTATTGCAGAAGCCATATAGCCAAGCCACGAAACCCAGCGATTTTGCCGAGTAGTCATAGCAATAAAGAAAAATATTGCTCCACTCAGTGCAAATCTCCTACCAAGGATATTTTTCTGTGAATATATTCCTCTCCAAGCAGTTGCATGTTCATCCGCTCCAAGGCCATATTGGGGCATCAAAAAAACAACTAGGAAACACGCTATTGCTGAGATGCCAAGCATATAAGTACACATTTTCAGTTGTTCTTTTAAGGTGTAGCGCGAAGCTAAATAAACTCCAAAAAATGTAGTTCCTACTAGACCAAAAACCCTACGTATAGTTGTATCTGGATCTAAAGACCAAAAACTAGAAATTGCACAAACTCCAACTAAGAGCCAAATAAGCCTATTTTTACTAATAACGTAGATAACTTTCTTCCATCGGAGAATAATTAATAAAAAAGCTATTGCATATGTCAGAGTATAAAGCAATCTAAATATGGTTCTATCACCTTCTTGCAAGGTGAAGCCATCAGTCAGAAATGGATCTAACGGAGTTCCTGAATAAATTATTAAGCAAATAACTGTAAGTAGTTGTTCGGCAGAAAGTAGAAGTTTTCTCATTGTTTGGAGTATGCATCATGGTGGACACAGACAAGAGATTAAACTAGTTGCCTGAGTGTATAGTTGTTTCAGGTAATTTTAGCAAATACTTTGTTTCTGAGATTTGTAATTAATGGCTTTTCTAGGTAGGTATGAATCAAGCATCCCATAGTTACTGCTATGACCACAGTGACAAAGGCAATGATATTGAAATTGATTATTGTATATAATACTGCACTCTTCCTTGCTAAAGCATCCAAAATTTTACTGATATTACTTAAGAAAAAACCATGTGTTAAATATATGGAATAAGATGCATCTCCCAGGTAAATTAAAATCAATGGTACATCGATCTTGCTTGACATTTCTAAATATACAGAGCCAATAATTAGAAGAGTAAAGGGTAGACCATAGCCTATTAATGTGGGAATACCTGATACATTAAATTCACCATCTCTTGTATTGATTATTGATAATACCAAAAGAAAAAGAGAAGTGTATATTAATGAATTTTTAAACTTAAATTTGGATTGAGAGATAGTATATGCAGCTAAACAACCAAGGACGAATTCTAGATTGTGTTCGTCAAATATAAACATTAATAAAAAATTGTTGCTAATTGGTAAAAGATTGAATAGATTGAGAATGACACCAGTTATCCAAGCAACGATTATAGCTTTGTAAATCTTGGTGTTGAACAAAATTAATCCCGCAAACAGACAGTAGAAAAAAATTTCATAAGTAAGCGTCCAACTGACACCAATAAATTTAGTGTTAAGGATATCATTGTCTTGGGGCAGTAATAAAAAAGCTTTAAAAACTTCACCTGCACTTGTTTGCAAAATCGTATCTTTATAATTGGCAAACGTAGAAGCTAGAAGTTTGGTAGCCAAAACAATCCAATACAATGGATATATGCGAATAAATCGTTTGATAATGAAAGATTTTAATTTATTTGGTTTACCAATATCATATTGGTGTATATAAAATATAATAAATCCACTTAGTACGAAAAAGAAATCAACACCTATCCAACCAAAATGAAATATTTGTAATAAAGTATTGCGATCGAATTCGCGAGAAAGGATACGACCGCCATGAGATAAGACTACGAGGATAGCAGCAATACCACGGTATACTTGTAGCAAATTCAATTTTTTGTTCATATCATTATGCAGAGTAGATTTTAAAAATTAAATTCACTTCTATGGCTTTTGATAAACATAAAAGTATTTGAGTAATGTTGCAGTATTGCTGATAGCCAGCTAGAGGTACAGTTTATATGAGTTGCCAGTTAATGAGACACATCAAGGGGTTTAACTGACAACACATCTTTTTGATACCTCAGTATATCAGTCAATTAACTCACTTCAAGGTGAGATTTCTTTCAAAACAGTTGGTTTTGTTTGGGAATTTTTTTTGAAAAGAGAACGAATTCGCTGTCTGAGATCTTGAGGAATTAACCACATTGTTAGGTACAAACATATATCCATTGGTCTTGGCTTACCCAAGCGTATAGATTCCCACAATAGAGGCAAAAAAGCTTTCCAATCACCTGCTGATGACGCAAAATGGCTAACAATTGTTGCAATAAAACCCGAATAAGCTTTTGGTGTTACTAAATGACGAGTTGAACGAATCCAATCCAAAGAATATTTCCAATCATGAACGTTACTCAAACGTTTGATTCCCATTTCTGAATGCCAGATTGCCATCGCTTCAGGTACAAATAGAATTTGTACATTTTCCATTGCATTCACCCGCAGCAACCACTCCCAATCCTCGTGTCTGGGAAATTTTTCTTCTAAAGGCATTTTTTCCATTAACTCTTTTTTCACAAAAAGAGTAGAGGTTTGTATGCATCCTTCTCCTTTAAAAAAAGAGTTCCGAAGAAAAAGATATTCGCTTAAAGGTTCCGAGGCTTGAGGTAACCTTCTTGGGCAAATAAAGTCACCTTTTGGAGTCCGAGAAATGAAACGGCTGGCAACAACTGGAAACTCATAAATAGAACTAGTTGCTAGTTCTAATTGACGTTCCAATTTTTGTGGTAACCATTGGTCATCATCATCTAAAAATGCTATCCAAGTGCCTTTAGCTTCCCTCACCCCGGTGTTTCTAGCACCTGATGGGCCAATATTTTGTGGTAGTTCTATTACTCTGAGTCTGGGATCGCCTATCTGAGATAGCGCATCGACTGTTTGCCGATCTGGGCCATCCACTATCACAATCACTTCAATGGATTGTAGTGTCTGACTCAAGGCACTTTTAGCACCTCTGACAACAATTTGTGGTCTGTTACGTGTAGGAATAACTACACTGACTATTGGTTGGTTACTTTCGTTTGTCATTGGCATATTTGGAGTTGTTTTTTCTTTGAATAATTACCATATTTATTAAACTTGATGCTTTATTTATTGTTTTACAAGTTATTCAAACAAGAAAATCAACGATAAATAAGCATTTATTTTTTGACAATTTTTTCCCAGGCTATAGGAATTTTACCTAAAGCATGAATACTCAACAAACTAACGAATAATATATAGCAGCAAGTGGCGATCGCCATAGTTAATAACAAATTCAAATTTATTGTTTCTAAAACTATAAATACAATTGTCATCAAAACGCTAATTATCAAAGGATTTCGGATAATTCTCCATAAATTTAATGGAAATACTAAAGTATAAGTGAAATAAATATACTGACTAAAGGCAATAAAACTCATTAACAAAGCCATTATTGCTGCCCCCAGTAAGTTATATTGCGACACTAATATCAGACCTAATAAACTTCCTAATATGGTGTTAATAGCTACTTGGCGCAAATTTACAATTTCAAAACCATTTGCCACAAGTAAAAAAGATAATGATTGATTGAAGGGTAGGAAAATTAATGATATGGCAATAATACTAAGAGCTAAACTTCCTTGAGCAAAGCTAGGATTATATATAAGAATTAGTAAATTTTTACCAATAAACAGCAGACCAACGCATAAAGGTAATCCAATAATTAATAAAATTTCAATACATTTTTCTATAATGTTTCGCTGTTTATCCCGCCCTTCATTCACGGCTTTTGATAATCGGGGAAACATTGCTATACCTATACTATTTGCAACGATCAAAAATGGTTGGAATAATTGCATGATTCCACCATAAACACCGATTACAAATTCGCTTCCTAATAATGAAAGTATCAAAATTTGAATTCGAGCATTGACTACAGCTAGTCCTTCAATTGCAAAGAATGTCCGTGCATTTTTAAGTGTTTTCCAAACAAAAGCTTTATCAATTTGCCATTTAGTTTTAACAAATTTAGTGATTAAAATCCATTCAATAGCTAGAATTATTGATTCTGAAATTACTAAAATTGCCGCTAAATAATCAACTCCATAATTCCTTTGCATTGACCAGAGCATGATGAATAAACGCATCACATACACTGGAACTGTTGCTAGGGCAATTAGATGCATCTTTTCTTTTGCTTGAAAAATTGCCTCAGTAATGTTAGAAAGTGAAAACGGAATGATTGTTAACCCCATGATGTAACAAGCGGTGGAAGTTTCAGAAGTGTAGGGCAATAGAAATACTATGATTACTAAAACTACATAACTGAAGCAACTGAAAATTAACTGCAACCAGGTTCCACTTATTAAATAAAGTGATGTTTTTTCTGGTTCACGGGCTATTTCTCTGGTAAATAAAGTCTTTAACCCCTGTGAGGCGATGTTGACAAATATAAAGTAATAAGTAAATGCTAGTAGATATTGTCCTAAGGCTTCTGCTCCTAATGTGCGAGCGATAGAAGCTGTCAACACAAAGGCTGTTATACTTTGTGTTAAACGATTAATTACCATTGACAGGGAATTACTTATTAGCTTACGGTTTTTTACCATATAGTAATCAGCTTAATTTTGATAATTGTAAAAACCGTAAATCTCTGTATAAAAACTTTTCAAAATTAAAAGGCACAAATATCATTGAAAAGAATTTAAATTAACTTTATTTGACAATTCATTTTTGAAGATAATTTTGACCTGTTACGAAGTTATATGTCAGCTTGATTAAAAAAAGTAACTGAAACAAAAACTATTTAAATAGTTTTTGCTTGTGATGAAGAGTATACTTCGTTGAGTTTGGTAATTAACTAATTAATCTAAACTCAACGATAGTAACTCACTTCCTTTTAATACGCACCTTCTTTTTTCAAAACCACCATTACTGTTTTGATGAGAATCTCAAAGTCTAAACTCAGCGACCAATTTTCTATGTAGCTCATATCCAGGGCTATAACTTGTTCAAAATCTAAAATATTTGAACGACCTGAAACTTGCCAAAGTCCTGTAACACCAGGTAAAACTTCATGGCGAATAAAATGATGTTCAGAAAACTTATCTACATCTCTAGTTGGTAAAGGACGAGGGCCGACTATGCTCATTTCTCCAAGGATGACATTAAAAAGTTGGGGTAATTCATCCAAACTGTAACGACGGAGAAATTTTCCAACACGAGTAATGCGAGGATCGTCTTTTATTTTGAAAATAATCCCATCTTTGGTCTCATTCAAAGCTTCCAGTTCCTTTTGCAATTTCTCTGCATCAGATCTCATGGTTCTAAACTTCCATACTTTGAACTGTTTTCCATGTAGACCGATACGAGTTTGTTTGTAAAATACTGTGCCAGGAGAATCCAACTTGATAGCTATAGCTATAGCTATGTAGATGGGGAATGTTAACATTACGAAGATAGTGGAGACACAAAAATCACAAATACGCTTGATCCAAAAGTCTTTACCTGTAATTATCGGGCAATCCAAACTCAGACAAGGCATTCCTCCCACTTTGTTGAATTCTACGTTTCTATAAATTGGTTTTAATTCCATCGGTATAATGTGTACTTGTATACCTGATGCTTGAAATAACCAACATAGAAACATTCTATTCTTCAAAGCATCCCAGGATATAAAGACTTCTGTTACACCTAGCTGATTAAGTTGATTCAATGTTTGTTGGCGTTGATATCTGTCTAAGGCATTAGCATTTGCTGTTCCAGATACAATGTAATGTTTCTCTTTCTTGATGAAGCTTGCTATTTGCTCCTGGTCTTGAGGATCGGAGATAATAAATACAGAAGAACGAACTATTTTCTTTTGCTTACGGAGATATTCTAGAACTAGATTGACACTATATCTACCAGTACAAACAAAAAATGTACTGAACAACCAAGACAAAAGTATTAATCTCTGACTTGTGATATCTACAATCGGCTGATATATCAAACAAATAAATAGTATTAATCCGTGAGCAAAAGTTAGTGACTTGATAATATTTAGATAGTCATACCGTTTTTGACCTTCTCGATAAACACCTTCTAGGGCTAGCGAGCCTATTTGAATACCAATCGTTATGAATATCGGAAAATAATTAATTGAGCTACCCGAAGAAAAACTGTCAGCAGATTGGTATCCAGCTAAAATCCAAGCTAAGGATAAAAGAGTGCAATCTACTAAAAATAGCGTTGTTAGTCTCAGCCACCAGGAACCTTTGCGTACTTTCACAATTGAAGATGCACGTAAATCCAAAGGCACTTCACTTAATTTGTTTGTTGCGATACTTTGATTACTCATAGTTAGTAACACTTGGTCTCGTTAAAGTTGGATGGAAATATATACGAGTGGAGTATTTCACATGTCTTTCAAAGAAAACTAAATTCTTTAGTTGAATATTTACTCACTTTTTTGGAGTAAGGTTAATTTCTTGAGCAAAAATGTATTCAAATGTCTCAGTGCGAACATCAACCAAAATTTCAGCATTTTTTACAACGTAGCATCTCGAAACTTTGGGCTTTAGTCTAAAGGTAAGGATGTTGTTTTAATTAAACTATAGTTCAATGCAGTTCCTGACATTAATAACTTATATATGCTAGGTCAGGATATTAGAGTTTCTAACTTGCGTAATACATTATCGAGGCCGTTAAAGCTTTTTCACAGGTTTGGGCTTTCAAAAAAACTATACCCCTCACAAAGTTAATGTTGTATGTTTAACTACACTGGTTTAGTTTTGCTTCAAGGCTTTTTGATTGTTTACGCATAATTACTGATTAAAAAAACATACAGACATAACATATAACGAAATGCATCAAAATTGTTGAATTTTGTTACAAAAGTTTACATTTCTTTGTACTCTGGTTAGATTTTTATTAATTCTTGAAGGATGTGAATCAACATAATAGATGGTAAATTCAGTAAAAGCCTTCAATTGATAAATCACTTTTGTCAAGGGAGCATCCTGTCAGTGTGACTGTAACAAACAAGATGTAGTTTCACAAAACTAACAAAGCTGTTCGGCAAATATGAAACAGTAAAAATGAGTTTTGAGGAATTAAAGCACTGTTCAAGTATGTTTAAGAGGTACAAGGCTTGTTATCTATGCATTATAGGCATTTTTACTCCTTGAGAAAGTCAATTATTTTGGCTGTTCTTTGGTTTCAGATTAGATTTAGAATTGATTTAGTTTGATGTGTTAGAAACTACGGACTTACGTAACTAACTGCGTATGTAGAAATTCTACTGAATTACCGTAATTATTGCAGCTACTTGTACTAAGGCTTTACAGTAATTTTACATACCAAGAAACACAATGAAGATTCGGTAATAATTATTTTTTCGCTCAACTAGTTAAGATAAAAGACGATAAAAAGGATAACGTAATTCCACTATTATTTATATTTGCTAAGCTAGTTTACTTAAAACGATTCAAACTTTTATTCTTCTTTTTTTTTTTTCTCTCTTTTATTTTTACCACTCCTTTTACTCTATCCTCTCCCTCCTCCCCCCCTCCCCAA
>Ga0314811_100016_pt1 | contig 27210 bp, 24 predicted proteins | sample STEome_7_FD_202340 | JGI IMG/M metagenome (GOLD analysis project Ga0314811, IMG submission 202340) | Metatranscriptome of soil surface biofilm microbial communities from soil inoculated with nitrogen-fixing consortium DG1, State College... ...
CTTTAGGTTTAATTGTTGGGCATTGGGCATTGGGCACTTGTATTGAGCGTAGTCGAAGTATAAGCAACAGATATTTTTAACGAATAATTTAAGATTCTATATATTGCTCGTCTTTTATTATTAGTAAAATGCTCTATATGAAAATTTAAGTGTTCTCACTTATTGGGAAACTAAATTATATCGAAATATGACTAAACTCATTGAGTACGAACAAGCCACCGACGAAGTGCGTGCAGTATACGACGATATTCGCGCCACACGCCAAAATGACTATATCAATAATTTCTGGAAAGCCATAGCTAACCATCCTCCCACCTTGCAACGAACATGGCAAGCGGTGAAAGAAGTTATGAGTAGTCCTGGTGAAATCGATCCACTGATGCGGGAACTGATTTATATTGCCGTGAGTGCCACAAATGGCTGCGAATATTGCATTGCCTCCCATACAGCCTCGGCACGTGCCAAGGGAATGAATGATACCATGTTTGGAGAATTAATGGCGATCGCTGCCACTGCCAATATGACTAACCGCCTGGCCAATGGCTATCAAATTCCCGTGGATGAGCAATTCAAAACAGTGCATTAGTTTGACTTTTGTGGGATGGGCGTCTCGCCCGTGCGGGTGGGGCTTCTAGTCCACCCTACAAGAAATTTTATTGCAATATTTTAGCTGTATTAATCCACTACTTAATATTTACTTTATAAATAGTGTCTTAAGCAGAGGTTTGTGGGATTTAAAAAGTGAAATACTCACTACTTCAGCAGATTATGAAATGCTATATATAAATCTTATTAATTATGCCAAAGATTAAAATTAACGGAATTGATTTGTTTTATGATATCAAAGGAACGGGGGAACCTTTAGTATTAATAGCTGGCTTTCTTTGCGATCATGCTTATTGGTCGCTGATTATTCCGTCTTTGGTTTCAAAATATCAAGTTATTCGCATAGATAACCGGGGTATGGGGCGGAGTTCTGCTCCTGAAAGTCAATATAATATTAAACAAATGGCTGATGATATTGCAGCATTGTTAGATTATATCGGCATTGATAAGGTACATTTAGCAGGTCATTCGATGGGCGGTCAAATTGCCCAAGAATTAGTTTTAGCATACCCTCAAAAAATACAAAGTCTGATGCTACTTTCATCTTTGGCAAAAGGTGATGAATTATTCAACAGCATCATAAAAACCTGGGGTGAGCTTCTCAACCATGTAGACTTGAAACTCTATGAAAAAATCGTCTTACCTTGGATATTTACAGATACATTCTATTCAATTCCTGGAATGATAGAAGGTCTCATTGAATTTGCTATCAAATATCCCTTCCCACCTGCGACTCATTCACTTTATCATCACAGCCAAGCCATGCTTGAGTTTGATACAACAGACCGCCTACAACAAATTCATTGTCCCACCTTAGTTTTAGTTGGGAAACAAGATATTCTCACGCCACTCAAGTTTTCCCAGCAACTTGCTCAAGGTATTCCTAATGCTGAACTTGTAGTCATCAACCGTGGTGGTCATGGCTTTTTGATTGAATCTGCGGATGTTGTAGTTTCAGCTATGCTCAATTTTTTACAAAAATTAAAGCCTGCTTATACTAATTTTGGTTATTAGTCATTAGTTATTAGTCATTGGTCATTGGTCATTTGTAATCACATCGAAAATGATTGAATCAGAAATTTGTAAATTATGTGATTGAGGCGTGAAACAAATCAAACATTCCAAATCTCAAATCTAAAATTACCTAATTCTATGCAACCTCTTACTGTTGGCGACCCAATTCCCTGGTTTATTCTTCCTTCAACCTCAAACCCGAATTTTCACTTTAACTCGGTTGGTGGATACCGTAGCGTTTTGTTTTTTTTCGGAAGCTCAAAAAACAATTATAGTCGCCAGATTATTGATGAATTCTCTAAAAGACAGCAACAATTTGCTTACTACAAAGTGCCTTTCTTTGGTGTCAGCATAGACCCAAATGACACTTTTCTGGCAGAATTAATTGAAAATAAAACTTATTTCAAATTTATTTGGGATTTTGAAGGCAAAGTTAGCTTTCAATATGGTGTTTGTCAACCAAGGAATCAAGAAAGTAATGAATTACAATATAAACCAACAATTTTTGTTTTAGATGAAAATTTACGAATTATCAAAATTTTGCCAATTTCTACTAATACTAATTCTTGCGAAGAAGTGTTTGAATTTATCAAAACTTTACCTGCGATCGCTGAAAATATTCCCGCAACTAGACAAGCACCTGTTTTATTTATACCAAATGTTTTAGACCGAAGTTTTTGCCAACATTTAATCAATTTATACGAAGCAGACGGTGGTCAAGAGTCTGGCTTTATGCGACAAATCGATGGCAAAACAGTTGGAGTTTATGACTATGAGTTTAAAAAACGTCGAGACTATTTAATTTCTGAACCTGAATTATTAAAGCAAATCAATTATCTGATTATGCGACGGATTAAACCAGAAATTGAAAAGGCTTTTCAATTCACCATCACTCGCTTTGAACGCTACCTAGTATCTTGTTACGAAGCAACTGATAAAGGCTTTTTTAATCGTCATCGCGATAATACTACAAAAGGCACTGCTCACCGACGGTTTGCTATGTCATTAAATCTCAATACCGGCGCTTATCAAGGCGGTGATTTGCTGTTTCCAGAATATGGACTCCAGCTTTATACTCCAAATGTTGGAGAAGCAGTGATTTTTTCTTGTTCGCTACTCCATGAGGCTACCCCAGTCATCAACGGACGGCGGTTTGTTTTACTGTCATTCTTTTACAACGAAGAAGATGCTAAGTTACGCCAAGAAAATAGTAAGTATCTTGTAGTCAACAATAGCGAAGCTGATAATCAATAAAAAAGCAAGATGATGTCATCAAAATATATAGGAATCTGATTTGACTAATGAACAAAGCTACGCTTTGTCTACCCTCCCCGAACTTCGGGGAGGGATTAAGGGGTGGGGTGCAATGGCTGTGGGAATCATAACTAATTATGCGGACATGATATTAGATGTGAGAATTATTAACAGTCAACAATCAACAGTCAACATTAATATTTTTCACAACTCAAATAGGATTGCTATATATGCCATTAGCCAAATATTAGCTGTGGATGCGATCGCTATTCGACAAACTTTGCTCGTTAGTCGAGTTTTGAGAAGATTGAATTTGAGTATATATAAAGGTTACTACTCCTAAAGTCAGTCCAATTGCTAAGATGATTCCCAAGATTCGCAAGAAATTAGGAGTATTTCCCGTAGCTGAGTGCTGATTTAGTCTTGGCTGATAAATAGTTTCATCGGTTGGTACGTGGGGTTTGTTTTGATGAGATACAGGTCGCGGTTGATACAATGTTTTATCTAATGACGGTTCTGGTCTATTAGTATTAGACACAGGTCGCGGTTGAAATAAGGTCTTATCTGTTGGTAGTGGCGGTGTATTTTGATGAGAAACGGGTCGCGGTTGAAATAAGGTTTTATCTGGTGGTAGTTGTACTCCACCTTCATTGGATGCAGGTCGCGGTTGATACAATGTTTTATCTGGTGGTAGTTGCACTTCACCTTGATTGGATGCAGGTCGCGGTTGAAATAAGGTCGCATCCGGTTTGCTGGGATTGGGGTTATTCACAGGAGTTTGTTGAGAATTGTAATTCTGTGGTTGGTTTTGCTCCACTGGGTTAAAGGATCTGTTAATAGTTTCGTAATTTGAGCCTTGATGATAGGCGTCTGGAGGACGAATAATTGTGTCGTCGTTGGATGTTTCGTAATTTGAGCCTTGATTATAAGCGTCTGGAGGGCGAATAATGGTGTCGTCGTTGGATTGTCTGGGAATGGTTTCGTAATTTGAGCCTTGATTATAGGGGGCTGGAGGGCGAAGAATCGTATCATCGTTCGATACTGTTTCGTGATTTGAGCCTTGATTATAGGGGACTGGAGGGCGAAGAATCGTATCGTCGTTTGATACTGTTTCGTAATTTGAGCCTTGATTATAGGGGGCTGGAGGACGAAGAATCGTATCGTCGTTCGATACTGTTTCGTGATTTGAACCTTGGTTGTGGAGAGGTCGTGGCGGCTGCACAATAGCCCGTCCTGGTACGCTGTGAATGTCGGTGGCAAATTTGGCAGCAGCTTGCAAAGAGCGATCGAGTTCTTCTACACTGGCAAATCGGTTAGCTGGATTTTTGTGCAGGCATTTCATCACCACCGCTTCCAATTGTTCCGGTAAATTCTCGCAGCCTGGTTGCTCCCGCAATGGTTTCGGTGGCTCGTAAGCATGAGCTAATACCCAAGAAGCTTCGCTGATTTGATTACCCTTGATACTAATCCCAAATGGATCGGCTGCACTCAGCATTTCATAAAGGATAATCCCCAAGCTGTAAATATCACCCCTAGCATCCAAATTTTTATCACTTTGGATTTGTTCGGGGGGCGCATAGCGAAAAGTACCAATAAATGTACTAGTAATATTTGTAATACCAGTATTTTCCGAAGAATCGCTACGGATTTTGGCAACCCCAAAATCTAAAATTTTTACCCACTCTCCCAAATCTGTAGGTACCAAAAATATGTTATCTGGTTTCAGGTCGCGATGAATTACTTGAATATGCTCGGCGGTTTTTCCTGCTTCCCGTTGCAGAGTTACTCCTTTATGGGCCAGCTGGAGACCTTTGCAAACTTGCACCATGATTTTTACAGTGCGCTCCACAGGTAAGCGCTTTTCCCGCAGCAATAATTGTCTGAGGGTTTGTCCCCGTAAATATTCCATTACGTAAAATGGAAAACCTTCTGGAGTAATTCCACAATCACTAATTTTTACTATGTGGTCGCTTTGCAGGGCTGCACACACAGCTACTTCACGCTCAAAACGCTTTCTCATTTCTTGTGAAGCCACCAGGGTATCTTTGAGCAACTTCAACGCTACCTGCTGACCTACACGGGTGTCCGTTGCCAGGAAGACTTCTCCCATGCCACCACCGCCTAACCGTCGGTCTAAACGATACCGCTGGTTATCACCTACGAAGCGACCATTCCAAGAATTTGAAGAAGGTGGGGATTTCATCAGGGGGAACCCATCCTAAAGTTATTTGAAGGTGTTAAGTTTAGTTCAAGATAGGACTATAGCAATCGACTTTGATTTTTGAACTCCTACAGCTGAGGTAGACATAGAAAGCAGGAAATCAGGAACCAGGCTGTGCCAGTAGTAGGGAATTGTTTCAAAAATCAAATAGCAATTCTACAGTATTACGTAATAATTCAGAGATTAGGAACAAAGTATCTTGACTAGGCTCCTCATTTCTTACAGTATTACAAATTTTTTGCTTGTTTGATGTTGATTATGTAAAATCTTAGTAATTTATATCACTCATTCTTATCTAATTATACTCAGCCTAGCATATTAAAAACTTAAAATAATAGGAATATTTTGATAAAATGCTTAAGCTTAGGACTTGCCGTAGCTAAAATTAGTTCCTGAGAAACACTGAGCTACGGACGAAAAATCAGTGACGAGGATCGGGAATTAGCGATCGCCAATTGGAAGTATATTCATATAGCAATCCTATTTCAGTTGTGAACAATATTGGTGTTGACTGTTGACTGTTGACTGTCAACAACCCTAACTTGTAATATTTCACAAATTATTTGGGATTGCTACAGTACCCAGTTCCCAGTCCTTAAATATTTAAAGTTTTGCAAAATATATCCTGTGAATGTGTCCTGGCGTACATGATTAAAATGTGCTATTGCCATGAGGAACGAGGATGAGTAAGGTACTCTCTATAGCCGCAGTGACAGCAGTACTAAAAGTTTTGCTGGAAAACGGTTTAGTCAGCGATCCCATCGCTGCTAGTGTTGGTGATGTAATTGTAACTGCCCTACCGCCCGATCGCATTTCAGTTGAAGCTGACGAACGCGCTCAACTCAACCTCTTTCTCTATCAAGTGACGCAGAATCGCAATGTCGATTGGGTATCCCAGGAATTTCGCAGCAGGCACTCGCGTCTAAATGGAAATTTGCCTTCTACGACTCCTCCGTTAGCTCTGGATCTCCACTATTTATTAACAGCCTACGGAGCCAAGGATTTTCAGGCAGAGCTTTTACTAGGCTATGCAATGCATTTGTTACACAAAACACCATGTATTACAACGGATATTATTGAAAATACTTTAATCAATGCAACCGCAACTAATACTTCCACAGCTTTTTCCCAAGCTGTGGCTGGGGTGTCTGTATCTGATTTAGCACAAGCAATTGGGCAAATCAAACTCACTCCAGAGTTTTTCAATATGGAAGAAACTTCTAAGTTATGGTCTGCCTTACAAACTCACTATCGACCTTCAGCTACCTATCTAGCATCAATGGTATTGATTGAGAGTAGCAAATCTGATGACCTTGAAGGCTTCTACATGATGCCCTTGTCTCAACCGAATATCGAGCAAGTAATACCTCTGGAAAAAACCGAACATCAGCAAATGATTGTTGCTGGCACAACATTAATGATTCGTGGAAAGCGGTTACGCGGTGATATCACCAGAATTCGATTGAGTAACACTGAGACATTACTAGTTCCTCAAGATGTAAAGGAAACGCAAATCAGCTTGTTAGTACCAGCAGATTTATACCCAAGCGTGCAAAGTATCCAAGTGGTACATTTGCCAATGGGCAACATCGGACAAATAGAAGGGATAGTTGAATCAAACGTTGCAGCTTTTGTCCTCCATCCCACAATTACGGCCTTCGTTGGTGGAGTGGAAAACATCGGTGAGAATTTACGTTCAGCAGAAATTACCGTTAAATTCCATCCCAAAGTCGGCAAAGCGCAGCGTATAGTTTTGCTCCTCAGTGATGTGTCAGCCCAAAGTTTGGTAGCTTACTCTTTCTTGGTTCCATCCCGCAGTGAAGATACTGATGCAATTACTATTCCTGTGAAAAATATCAAGCCAGGAACTTATATTGTGCGGGTGCGGGTAGATGGCGCAGAAAGTCCATTGCACAAAAACCAGTCTGGAGAATATGATTCGCCACAGGTAACAATTTCATGAACGCTACAACTATCGATTGGGATCGAGCAAACTACCGCTACCTATCAGCAGCCCTAGCCGTAGTCCGGGGGATTTTAGAAAATCATATTGCCAGTTCGCAAAATCAATCTGAAGCAAAAAACTACGAAAATTTACAGCAAGCACTCCAAGAAGCTGCTGCTGCTATGCCTGCACCATCGGCATTGGATAGAATCTGCAACATGTTTAGACTCTCATCCTTTGAGAGCAATTTGCTGTTGTTGTGTGCAGGTATGGAATTGAATGGAGATTTTGGCAAATTGTGTGCTAAAGTACACGGCGATTCCCAGCGAGCCTACCCAACCTTAAGTTTAGCTTTAGCAACTTTACCCCACGTCCACTGGGATGCCATCGCCCCAAATGCTCCCCTACGCCACTGGCGGTTAATTCAAATTGGTGATGCCCACGCCCTCACCCTCAGTCCCTTGAGAATTGACGAGCGGATTTTGCATTACCTCACAGGCATCCAATACCTTGACGAACGCTTAGCTGGCATCATAGAACCATTACCAGAAGTCGGCGATTTAGTACCGTCTCACGAAGAACTGGCAAAGCGGGTTGCAGCTGTATGGTCGCAAGCTCATAAGATAAATAGCTTGCCAATTGTACAATTATGTGGTGTGGAAAATAGTAGTAAACGCGCGATCGCCGCTAGAATTTGTCAACTCCAGGGTTTGAGTTTGTGGATAATGCCCACACAACTCATTCCCCAAGCACCGAGTGAATTGGACAATCTAATTCGGTTGTGGACTCGCGAGACAATTTTGAGTAGGTGTGCTTTACTCCTAGATTGCAACGAACTCGATAGCAATGATACAGCACGACTCCAGGCCATCGCTCACTTCATCGAACGCGTCAACGGCTTTTTAATCGTTACCAGTCGGGAACGAATGCGCCTCACACAGGGCTTAGTAGTTAGTTTTGACGTACATCAACCAACAATCAAAGAACAAGGTGGAGTTTGGCAAGATGCATTAGCGGGGATTGCACCACAAATGAACGGGCAAGTGAAAGCCTTGGTGGATCAGTTTAATTTGAGTGCTGCAACTATCCGCGCCGCCTGTGCAGAAGCCGCAGGGCAACTAGCACAAAAACCAGAAACCGATATTGGCGATATTTTATGGGATGCTTGCCGCATACAAGCACGCCCGCGCCTAGATGAACTCGCCCAACGAATCGAGCCGTCTGGAGATTGGGACGATTTGATATTACCAGAACCCCAGAAACAAATACTCCGTGAAATTGCTGCCCACGTGCGGCAACGGAGTACTGTATATCACAATTGGGGGTTTGCTGGCAAAGGAGGGCGGGGATTGGGAATCAGCGCCTTATTTGCAGGTAGTAGCGGCACAGGTAAAACCTTGGGAGCAGAAGTGCTAGCACATAGATTGCGCTTAGATTTGTATCGCATTGACTTGTCATCGGTAGTCAGTAAATACATTGGCGAAACAGAAAAGAATCTGCGACGGGTGTTTGATGCCGCCGAACAAGGTGGAGTAATTTTGTTATTTGATGAAGCTGACGCTTTGTTTGGTAAACGTAGTGAAGTTAAAGATGCACGCGATCGCTACGCCAACATCGAAGTCAGCTACTTATTGCAACGTATGGAAAGCTACCCAGGCTTAGCAGTTCTGACGACTAACCTCAAGAGTGCAATTGATACAGCCTTCCTACGGCGGATTCGTTTCGTGGTGCAATTCCCCTTCCCCGACACCGCACAACGAGCCGAGATTTGGCGACGCGTCTTTCCACCAAACACACCAACCGCAGACTTAGATGCAATGCAACTGGCACGGCTCAATGTGGCTGGCGGTAATATCCGCAATATAGCCTTAAATGCAGCTTTTCTCGCCGCCGATGCCGGCGAACCCGTGCAGATGAAACACGTATTGCGGGCTGCCCAGACAGAATATACCAAATTAGAGAAGCCTTTGACTGATGCGGAAATAGGCGGCTGGACGTGATTTTCTAGCGTAGGCTGAAAAGCTAGCCTCAGAAGTTGCTCATGCTGGTCATCATGTATGGTTTGGTGAATAGAAAATTGATGTTGGTGATTCAATTTTTTACGACATTTAAATATGATAATTAAACATCAAATTACTTAACTTAAAATATTTTCAATTTCTTCATCAGTAAAGCTAAATTGCCTACAAATCCGCAAAATATACCAATTTGAAAAAATAATGCAACACATAGACAAGACCCCTCCCCAACCCTCCCCTTGACAAGGGGAGGGTGCCGTCAGGCGGGTGGGGTATCTGCCGCAAACATTTTTTGAATCGGTATTAATTAACTCTTTTGGTTTCAAGGAAGGTATATTTTTAGGCATAAACCTTCCTTAATTCGTATATCTCTGAATCTTGTTCTTTTTCTTCAACATATAAAAATTCATGTAATTGTTGTATTGGAATAGGAGATTTATAAATATTACTTTCAGATTCATAAACCATTTCAAAGGATTCAATAGCTTCTTTCAGTTTATGAATTGCATCTTCTTGGGTATTTCCTTGCCCGACAATACCATTTTCTAAACATAAAGCAACCCAATAACCAGAACTTTGTCTGAGTACAACGGTATAAAAGTTCATTTTTGTTACCTGCAAATATTACAAAATTAGGTAATCTAGTGGTTCATCGCATTAGTTACGAGGGGTAAACTCATTCTTAATTTTTCTTGCTTTGCGCTCTTTGCGTCCTTTGTGGTTCGTTTTTTTTTAACCCTCAAAATTAATGCGATAGACCACTAGAACGATCGCACTCAAAAATTCAGGGTTCACAGTTAATAGTCTACAGTGGGTTAGATAGTTTAAGAGGCTTGTTCGCTGTTCGGACTCCGTAGGCTAGCAACTGGCGAAGCACGTACATACAACAGTCTTCAACTATAGTAGGCAATAGGCAAAGAAAGTCTCTTGGTGTCTGGGTTATACTGTCAATCTATGTTTTAAACTATGCTTCGACTGCCATAGCACAAAAATTAGAACGCGATCGCCACACTCAACAAGACTGCGGGCACAATGGAAAAAGACAATATCGCAATCAGCAGCGGTGTCCATTATCGATTGCCTTTATGATTAATTATCAAATAAATCGGTAATTTTACATAAATAGAATGAACGATTTCCTGGATCGCAAACTCTCCCGACGCTTTCGCACCTTCGATGACGATGGTAACGGCTTTATTGAGAAAATCGACTTCGAGCTGTCGGTCGCCCGTTTGGCTGAAGAATTTGGTCACGGTTCTGAATCTCCAGCCCGACAACAGCTCCTCTATCTGAGCTTAGGTCTTTGGGAACACTTGCTTAAAGTCGCCGACACAAACACCGACGGACGCATCAGCGAGGCCGAGTATAAAGCAGCATTCGCCTTAGGACTGCTAGAAACTACTGAAACTTTTGACCAAGGCTATATACCTTTCCTGAGCGCCATCATGGATATCGTTGACCAAGATGGCGACGGTAAGCTCACTGTCACTGATGAAATCCGTTGGACTGGCGCTCTGATGCACCTATCTGAACAAGACGCCCGCGAGGTATTCCGGCGCATTGACCAGGATGGGGATGGATTCATCACCACCAGTGAACTACTCGAAACTATCCGCGCTTATTACTTCGACAACTCGCCTGATTCTCCAGGCTACTGGCTACTTGGCCCCCTCGAACCATAATCCCTAGACTTCTAAGAGAAGTGGGGAAAAGGGTAAGGGGTAAAGGGGAAAGCGCAAATAAAAACCCTTTTCCCTTTAACCTTTTCCCTTTCCCCCTATGAGCAAAAGTTACTTTTGCACTCTTACTCCATGAGCTGCGCTCACAAAAAACAATAACAATCAATATTCTCATGCCCAATGCCCAATGCCCAATGCCCTATGCCCTATTTTTAAGGCAGGTCTCCTAAAGACTCATAACAGGTTCATGGTTGTTCAGTTAGTGAAAGGGTAATTTCGGAATTCGCGTTCCTGTGCGTTTTAAAATATTATGGACAAAGTTCACCAATGCACATCGAAGCCACAAAAATTAACTTGCTTACTCCATGTAGTGAATTACCTCTACATAACAAGAGAATTTTAGTTACAGCACCGAGAAATTATGCTTATAGGTTGTCTGAAGAAATCATCAAAAAAGGTGGTTTACCTGTTTTGATGCCTACTATCGAAACCTGTTATTTGTCAAACTATACTCAGTTAGACAACGCTTTAAACCGCATAAAAGAATTTGATTGGATTATCTTCACAAGCAGAAATGGAATTATTGCATTTTTTCAGCGCATGAATGATTTAAAAATTTCTATATCTGTGTTAGAAAACTGTCAATTATGTGCATTAGGAAAAGATTCAGAAAGCTTATTCTCCTTTAGTGGCAAGGTAGATTTAATTCCCAAGGAATCAAGTCCAACCGGAATAGTTGCTGAATTAAGAAAAATGAGCCAAATTCACGAAAAAAAACTGCTAGTGCCGGCTCCAGAAGTTGTGGATTTACCGGAACCTAATGTTATACCCAATTTAATTACAGACTTAGAAAATTTGGGCATCAAAGTAACTCGTGTACCTACATATATGACGCGAAGTATAGATAAAAATATTTACAGTATTGAATTAGACTTGATTCGTCAAGGAAAAATCGATGTTATTGCTTTTAGTAGCACAGCAGAAATAGAAAGTTTTTTAAGAATAGTCAATTCTCCAAGGGATTACAGAGACTGTACCATTGCCTGCTTTGGCCCCTACACAACAGCCAATGCAGAAAAATTGGGAGTTGAAGTTTCTATCGTGTCCACAGATTATAGTTCATTTGCGGGATTTGCTGAAGCGATCGCCAGATTTTTTGTTGTTTAACTCATCCCCCGGCTTTACCTGGTGAGGATTTCGAGTCATTAGTAGTTATATTTAATTTATGGTATTTAGTAATACTAATGACTAATGACCACTGACTAATGACTAAAATGACTTGGTACAACAATTCCTCCCATCGCCAGAAGCAATAGGCTTCCTTGTCGTCTTTCGGTGATTTTTCTACCCACCTTTTGGTAGATGTAAACTAGCTCCACCAGCCGATTCTTGAATTTAGAATATTCAACCAGAATTAACTCTAGACTAGCTGCACATAAACCCGTAGTATCGAAAATGGAGTTTATATTTAGTTAGGGATTTTTACATGGCAACTTACAACGTCACATTAAAGACCCCAGATGGCGAACATACAATTGAAGTTCCTGATGATGAGTACATCCTAGAGATTGCTAACGAAGAATACAATCTTGACTTACCCTACTCCTGCAACGCTGGTTCTTGCTCTACCTGCGTCGGCAAGCTGATTTCAGGTACAATTGACCAGTCAGATCAGAACTTCTTGGACAACGATCAAATGGATGCAGGATGGGTTCTTACCTGCGTTGCTTATCCCACTTCTGATTGCGTCATCGAAACCCATCAAGAAGAAGCGCTAAACAGTTAACTTAACAAATCTGGATAATCAAGAGCAAGTTTTTAGGGTGCGTTAGGGACATTGTTTCTAACGCACCTCAAATCTTAAGTACTGAGCTAAGTACAGCGATACAAATCAATCAGGACTTACACAGTGAGGGAAAAGGGGAAGGGGAAAGGGGGAAAGGTTTGGTATTTTCCCTTTCCCCTTTACCCTTTCCCCTTTCCACGCCTCCAGGGTCGGGAATAAGGTTGCACAACAGTAAAGTAGCATAAGTCCTAATCATTTAAAATCTAAGATTAGTATTAAAAGACACTATGGTTGAGTTAATGGGCTTGCGAATAAAAAATATCTTTGGATTGAATTTTTGAATTTTTCTAGAGATAATGAAAGCCTAATAACCAACTGCTTACAACAGATATGTCAATAAGTTGGATTTACCTCATTGCAGCAATTCTTTTTGAAGTTTCAGGTACAACTTGCATGAAATTATCAGAAGGATTTACTAAAATAGTCCCTTCAGTATTTATATTTATTTGTTATGGATTTTCTTTTACTTTTTTGACTCTGGCTCTCAAAAAACTTGAAGTGAGCGTGGCTTATTCTGTTTGGGCTGGATTGGGAACAATCACAGTCGCTATGATTGGTATAATCTGGTTTCGTGAATCTGCTACATTAAGCAAACTCATTTCCATTGTCTTAATCATCATTGGGTTAATTAGTATAAATTCTGCTCGATGATTGAAAAATTCAAAATTCACGTATTCAGAAATTTGAGCAAAATCTAGCTTTTGGAGAATTGGTAAGTAGGTCAACTTAATTAAACATAAAACAATGGTAGTGGCGTGACAAGGCTAAAATGTTGCAATAGATTTTATTGTGGGATGGGTGTCCTCACCTGTCCGGGCGGGAAGGATGCCCACCCCACAAGAGTTTCCTAATGCACTATTTTAGCTGTGTCAGTCCACTACATTTATTGACATCTACTAGTGTGTCAAGGCTAAAATGTTGCAATAAACAATGTTTTTAGTTGCGCCTTAGCACCTCCCAAACAATAAAGCTAATGCACAACTTTAGTCTAGACACGCCACTACGTATGACTTTTTTTTAGGTTGACCTACTTATCAAAATATTCTGTTTGACAGCAACAACGATTTCCTCAGATAAAAAATACCTCGTCTAGAGGGACGAGGGAAATTAACCAAAACTCATCATTTTGTTGATTGCTGCTGTAGCGATTACATCAGCAATTTTCTTGTTCATTGAGTAGAGCAAACTTAGCTGAATGTACTTAAAAGTATAGTAAACCTCGGTAAATATAGCCCACAAGTAATTGACTTTTATACTTTACCAAAGACCATGACAATCATGCAGCCAAATTGGCAAGTTTTTTATACACCGAGCCAGAAAAAACATTCAGCAAATAGCGAAAACTTAGGGAACTCTAAAAAATAAATTGTTCCGATTTAGGTCGTTGACTGTTCACTGTTGACTGTCAACAGTGAACAGTTAACAGTCTTCTGTGGAATATTTTTTTACTTGGAAGTTCCTTAAACTTGTGTTGTCGTGGGAGTTGGTAATGTAACCTTTAATCGCTGAAACATTGCTTCTCGTCCTTGGACAGCAAGACTATCGTCTAATGGTTTTAGAGTAATTGCCTGTTGATACTTTAGCCGCAATGCAGTTTGAATCAACCAATCAGCCACGAAGGGATTTTTAGGTAACAAAGGGCCATGAGAATAGGTAGCGATCGCATTTTGATAAAACGCTCCCTCTGTGCCATCTTCACCATTATTACCCAAGCCGTACACCACTCGTCCCAAAGCTTCTACTTTTCCAAGTTTGGTACGTCCTCCGTGATTTTCAAACCCTATCAAATACGGCGTACTACCCGTCATTTCTGCTAAATCCTGGGCTAAGCGAGAAGCAGTAACTTCAATCACTAAATTACCAATACAGCGCTTAGTATTTTCACCAGGATGTACAGAAACTAAATCGAGAATACCCAAACCTTCAATGCGTTGTCCTAAGCCTGGTTCGTAATAATGTCCCAGCAATTGGGGAGAACCACAGGTAAAAACTCCTGGTGTCCCATTTTCAATTTTTTCCCGCATAGCCTCAGCCTTCGCGCCTTGCAAATCGCGCATCACAATTTCTTGCTGACGGTCTTGTGCGCCACCACCCACTATGACATCTACAGATTTAATATCATTTGCTGTGGCATCTCGATCCAAAGGCAATACTTTAACACCGTATCCCCGCCACTGAGCGCGACGTTCTATAGTAATCACATTACCGCGATCGCCATAGGTACTCATCAGCGTCGGATACAGCCAACCAATTGTTAATTCTAAATTTTGTAAACTCATAATTTTGGGAAATGGGGGATGGGGTATGGGGCATGGGAGATGGGGAGGTGGGGAGGTGGGGGAGATGGGGAGGTGGGGAGAGTTGTTGTACAAGTTTTTTCTCCTCTGCCCCTGTGTTCCTCCGCCCCTGGAGCCTCTTGTGCCCAATGCCCATTCCCCATGCCCAATTTACAGAATTTTTCTACCAGTGAGAACTTCTCGCACTTCTAGCATGGCTGAATAAGTGGGGAGAATGTGCAAAGTTTCATTCTCTGGTGTATGCTCTAGGGCAGTGGCGATGGCTTGTCGCAAATCTTCTTGGACAATTAAATTTAATGTACTTTCGGGAGATTTTTCGCTGTAACGCAGGCGTAGTGCCATATCATAAACGCGATCGCCACTAACTACTAGGGTTCCTCCACGTTCGACTAATTTCTCGGTATCCACATCCCAAATCCAGGATACATCGGTGCCATCGGGTGTGCGATCGTTTAATACTAGCAGTGTGGTTTTATCGGTGCTTTGAGTCACCACGCGAATTGTTTCATTTGTACCCACAGGATTTTTTGATAACAAAATCCGTACTTTTTTACCATTAATTACTAAATCTTCAGCACGACCAAAAGCGGCTTGAAAGTTGTTAATAGTATTTTTAATTGTTGCTTCATCAACTCCTAATTCTCTAGCCGCAGTTACAGCAGCTAAAGTATTGTATTTGTTATATAAACCAACTAGAATTTGCGGCCATTCACTACTTTCTAGACTTGGTTGACTTTTACTAAAACCACATTTAGGACAAGTAAAATCTCCCAAATGCGACAAGTAGACACCTTTATAGTCTAGGGAATGCCCACATTTAGGACAATATATCGAATCAACAGCGTGAGGAATTGCTTCTAAATAATGTTCTGGTTCATTCAAGCCAAAGAATAATACCTTTTGGGGTAATTGCTGTCCAAGGTGAGATAAAGTTGGATCGTCAGCATTAGGAATTACTACTGTTTCTGGCGGGAGAGTGGAAATTACCTTTGTCCAACGCTTACTAATTGTGTCTACTTCCCCGTATCTATCGAGTTGGTCGCGGAACAAATTTAAACAAAGGATAATTCGCGGTTGCAGTGGAGTTAAGACCTTGGGAACAATATTTTCATCAACTTCCAAAATCGCGTAATCAACATCTAGTGTTCCCACTATATTGGTGCTTGACAACAAAGCTGTTATCAAGCCGTTTTCCAGATTTGCACCTGTAGAATTATGAGCGATGCGGTAACCTGTGTTTTCTAGTATGGTTTTGAGAAGCAGCGATGTTGTAGTTTTGCCATTAGTACCGGCAATTAAAATCACTCCCTTTTTGACTTGCTGACTCAATAATTGTAAAAGTCTCTTTTCAATGCGACGAGCAATTGAGCCTGGTAATACACTAGCAGCACCGAGACGCAGCGATCGCACTATAAATGTGACGCTTTTTGCCACTGACACCGCGAAACCCAGCCGCACTCTATCTATAAGTTGTATTTTGTTTCCCACATTCGTACCCTAGTCTTCTGGCGGTTGCTAATTGAAACTTTTTAGTTGCAAATTGAATTTTGTGAGTTTAGCGAATCTTAGCTGAAAATGCCAGTCTCAAGATTAAAATGCGAGGAGGAGTGGGCAATACGGTTCGGTTAAAATCCCCTGCCTGCGGCGACTCCCTTCAAAAGCTACACTGTACACACAAGTGTTTTAAAGTTTCTGCGTAACATAAGATAATACCAATTCAAAATTAAGAAAGCCATATATTACAAGGGTTTTAGATTATGTATCTGTTGCATTCTTTTTTCAAATTTGTATAAATTAATTTTTGCAGATAGATGCAACAAAGATGGAGGTCAATGCAACAAAAATGCAGGTCAATGCAACAAAAATGCAGGTCAATGCAACAAAAATGCAGGTCAATGCAACAAAGGTGCAGGTCGATGCAACAAAGATGCAGGTCAATGCAACAAAGATGCAGGTCAATGCAACAAAGGTGCAGGTCAAAAAACTTGACTTGTGCGTACACCGTAGCTTAAGCGAACTTTAAAAAATAAATTATCCCAATTTCTGGACTCGTTTCTCCCCCTGCCCCCTGCCCCCCACCTCTTTAACTTCAGTTTTCACCTTGGGCTGAATCGTCATACACTGATTTTGGACTAATCAAAAAAGTTGCCCTTAAAGGAACGATGAGCGAAAGTAAGATACCAGAGATCCTGGAAACTTTCGAGGCAGACATACTGTCAGAGTGGACTCAGGAGCTAGCCACTGTTAATATTCGCAGAGGTTTGATTAAAGAAGCTGAGCTAAACGAGGAGTGCCGGGAATTCCTGAGCTTGTTTCGGCTCGCTGTTGGGCAAGGCAACTTGACTAATATTGAGGCAGTGACATGGCAGGATATGCGGGAGATGCTGACTAGCATTTCCCGATCGCGATCGCAAAAAGGCTTCTCGCCGTCGGAAACGGCTACATTTGTTTTTTCGTTTAAGCAACCCCTCTTCAATCGATTGCGTCAGCAATTGCAAGACCCCATCAAGTTGGGTGAAGAAATCTGGCTAGCTACAAACTTACTAGATAAGCTGGGATTGCTGATCGTGGAAGTGTATCAGAAGGCGCGGGAAGAGGTGATTTTACGACAGCACGAAGAGTTGCTGGAGCTGTCCATTCCAGTGGTTAAACTCTGGGAGGGAATTTTAGCATTGCCCGTAATCGGTACGTTGGATAGTACTCGCACTCAAATACTAATGGAGTCATTATTGCAGAAGATTGTTGAAACTGGCTCAGAAATTGCCATCATTGACATTACCGGGGTTCCTACTGTCGATACCCTCACCGCTCAACATCTGCTGAAGACAGTTACTGCTGCCCGTCTCATGGGAGCTGATTGTATAATCAGTGGCATTCGTCCGCAAATTGCCCAAACGATCGTCTATCTCGGCATTGATTTAACTAATATCACAACAAAGGCAACCTTAGCCGATGCCTTTATGATGGCGTTAAAACGGATGGGAGCGACCATTCGCTCTAGCCCGCAATAGGTAGACGGGAGAAACTAATGGAACGCATTCCCATACTTCAAATGGGCGATCTCCTGCTTGTGACCATCCAAGTGGATATGCACGATCGCTTGGCCATGACGCTACAGGATGACCTGACCAACCGCATCGCTCAAACTCACGCTCGCGGTGTCCTGATTGATATTTCTGCATTAGACATTGTTGATTCCTTTATTGCCAGGATTATAAGTAACATTGGCAAAATGTCACGGGTACTGGATGCAGAAACGGTTGTTGTGGGGATGCAACCAGCTGTGGCAATTACCTTAGTGGAACTGGGGCTGTCGCTGAGTGGCATTCGCACTGCCCTCAACGTCGAAAAGGGCATGGCAGTGTTGCGATCGTCACTCAATGAAACTACAAATCAAATTACTGTCGCTAAATGGCCTGTAGATGACAATGCAGAAGACTGAAACCATCAAAATTCAATCTTCTGGTGATGTAGTCTTAGTTCGCCAGACCGTCCGCCAGGTTGCCGTGGAAATTGGCTTTAGCTTAGTAGACCAAACTAAAATTGTTACTGCTGCCAGTGAGTTAGCGCGTAATACCTTAGACTATGGGGGAGGGGGCACAGCCAAGTTAGAAACGCTTGAGGAAGGGAAACGACGGGGAATCAAACTGACCTTTGAAGACCGCGGCCCGGGAATTCCCGATATTGAGTTGGCACTCAAAGATGGGTTCACCACGGGTAGCGGGTTGGGTATGGGGCTGAGCGGTGCTAAAAGACTTGCCAGCGAGTTTGAGATTCAGTCTGTGGTGGGAGAAGGAACGCGGGTAACAATTATAAGATGGAAATAAAATGAGACAATCTGTGGCGATCGCAATTTCTGAATCCAGCCAGACCGGGGAAGCCCGACGGGTAGCGATGGCTTTGGTAACTCGGCTCGGCTTTCAGGAAACGCAACGCGGCAAGGTTGCCATTGTGGTGACAGAGGTAGCAAAAAATCTGCTACAGCACGCTCGCGGTGGAGTGATGCTGCTGCGATCGCTCAAGCAGGATTTAACCGTCGGCATTGAGGTTTTGTCCCTCGATAAAGGGCCGGGGATGGTCGATATCGATGAGTGTTTGCAAGATGGCTTTTCCACAGCCGGAACCTCAGGCAATGGACTGGGCGCAATTCGTCGCCTGTCTGATTTATTAGAAATTTACTCGATTCCCAACCAAGGGACAGCACTCCTAGCCCGCCTTTGGTCAGACCCAGCACCCCATCCGCTGCAAAATACCTTAGAAATTGGGGCGATCTGTTTGCCCAAACGAGGGGAGGAGGCTTCTGGAGATGCTTGGGCATCTCAAGGCGATGGCCGCCACCGCAGTGTGTTGCTAGTAGTTGATGGCTTAGGGCATGGGGCTGCGGCTGCCAGTGCTGCTGACCAAGCCGTGAGAGTCTTTCACGACCATGAGGATCTTTCTCCTGGGGCGATGGTGCAAGCTGCCCACGCCGCCTTGCGAAGTACGCGAGGAGCAGTACTCGCCATTGCCGAAATCGACTTTGAACGAGAGTCTGTCTGCTTTGCCGGAATTGGCAATATTTCTGCCAGTATTTTATCGTTGACTCAACACCAAAATTTGCTATCTCACAATGGCACGGTAGGGCATGAAATCCGCAAAATTCAAGAATTTAGCTACCCTTGGTATGCCAACGGACTTTTAATTATGCATTCTGACGGATTAGACAGTAAGTGGCGGCTCGATCGCTATCCCGGTTTGAGTCAGAAACATCCCAGCTTGATTGCAGGTCTGCTATACCGAGACTTTAACCGCGAACGGGATGATGTAACTGTGTTAGTGGCTAAAGGAATGGGCATATGACCCTGCTTTTGATGCTGGAAATCCACTACGAACAGGATGTCGTGCAAGCTCGGCAACGAACTCGCGAAATCGCCGAGCAGTTGGGCTTTGATGCTCAAGATCGGGCGCGATTGGCAACAGCAGTTTCGGAAATTGCCCGCAACGCCTTTCAGTATGCCAAAGGCGGAACCGTGGAATTTTGTGTCGAAGGAGAGCCACAAGCGTTTCTGATTCGGATTCAGGATCGAGGTGAGGGCATTCCTCATCTGGCTGACGTTCTGGCAGGACGCTATAACTCTGGCACAGAAATCGGGCTGGGCATCATCGGCAGCCACAGACTGATGGATTTCTTTGAGATTGAATCGCTACCCGGACAAGGAACAACGGTGGTGATGAGCAAAAAATTATCGAAACCATCGCCCACTTTCAGCGATTCCCAATTGCAGCAGATTCGAGAAACCACCATCCGGCGATCGCCCCAGAATCCCTATGAAGAAATCCAGCGACAAAACCAAGAACTGCTGCGGGCAATGGCAGAGCTACGCAAGCGGGAGGAAGAACTGATCTATCTGAATCGGGAACTGGAAGATACCAATCGCGGTGTAGTTGCCCTTTACGCAGAACTAGATGAGAAGGCAGACTCGCTGCAAAAGGCAAACGAGCTAAAAACCCGCTTTCTGTCGAATATGAGTCATGAGTTTCGCACGCCGCTCAATTCCATTTTGTCCCTGTCTCGGATGCTGCTGGCGCGGATGGATGGCGATTTAACCGCCGAGCAAGAAAAGCAGGTAACATTTATCCAAAAGGCAGCCAGCGGATTATCAGAATTGGTCAACGACTTGCTGGATTTGGCAAAGGTGGAAGCGGGAAAAATTGAAGTGCGTCCCAGTTCCTTTGAAGTCAGCGACTTGTTTGCCACGTTGCGGGGAATGCTACGCCCATTATTGGTTCAAGGCTCCTCTGTGGTACTAATTGTGGAAGAACCCAATGCCATACCTCCGCTTTATACCGATGAGGGCAAAGTCGCTCAAATTCTGAGAAACTTTGTCTCCAATGCCCTCAAATTTACTCAGCAAGGAGAGGTGCGCGTCAGCGCTATGCAAACAGGTCATAGTGTGGCGTTCTGTGTATCCGATACAGGTATCGGCATTGCTTTTGGCGATCGCGATCGCATTTTTGAGGATTTTGTGCAAATTGAGTCCCCTTTGCAAAAACAGGTGAAGGGAACCGGGTTAGGATTGCCGTTATCGCGCAAGCTAGCAGAGCTACTCGGTGGCAGCATTGCGGTTAAAAGCGAACTGGGTCAAGGCTCTACCTTTACGGCATCGATTCCCATCGTCTACCCATACACAACTGAATTTTCCACCCCACTGCAAAAAGCCGCATCACTTGAGCCAAATCGCCTGCCCATCCTGGCTATTGAAGATCATCCAGAAACATTATTTCTTTACGAAAAACACCTCCAAGAGTCAACCTATCAATTGATTCCAGCCCGCACCTTAGCTCAAGCAAGGCTGGTCTTACAACAAGTTCGACCGAGGGCGATTATGTTAGATATTATGCTAGAAGGGCAAAACGGTTGGACATTCTTGCGAGAACTCAAAGGAGATGAAACGACTCAAAGCATTCCCATACTTGTGATTACCATCGTTGATAACGAGAAACAAGCACTGGCCTTAGGAGCAGACAGCTTTCTAATTAAGCCTGTAGACAGATTGCTGCTGTTAAATAAACTGAATACGCTAATTAATCAGAATAAGACTCAAAAAATCTTATTAATTGACGATGACCCCGCCTATCGGTATCTTGTGAAACAGCTGTTAGGAAATACACAATTAAGTATTTTAGAAGCCGCGAACGGACAGCAAGGATTAGATTTAGCACAACGCGAGCATCCAAGTGCGATCGTGCTTGATTTGGAGATGCCAGATATCAGCGGGTATGATGTACTCGAACAGCTTAAAAACAATTCTCTCACTCAGTCGATTCCTGTCATTGTCCACTCATCTGCTCAATTAGATGTAGAAATGCACAGGCAGTTAGCAAAACAAAGTATCGCCATTCTTTCCAAAGAAACAGGCTCTCAAACAGCAGCGTTGGCCCAACTCCACGATGCCCTCGTCAAAGCCGGAATCGTTGTCGATGCTTGGGGGGAAAGCAATGTCTGAGCTACAGGTGACCATCCTGCATGTTGACGATAACGAAGCCAATCGTTACGTTGTCAATCGTATTTTGCAAAATGCAGGGTTTACCGTGGTGGAAGCAGCAACTGGAGCAGCAGGATTAGAGGCAGTTGCCGAGCATCAGCCTGCTTTGGTAATTCTAGATGTCAAATTACCTGATTTAAGCGGCTTTGAAGTCTGTCGCCAAATCAAGGCCAACCCCGAAACGAATTTTATTCCGGTACTACACCTTTCTGCAACTTTTATTCAAAGCCAGGACAAAGTAGAAGGCTTAGACAGTGGCGCGGATGCCTATTTAGCACAACCAGTAGAACCCATTGAACTCGTTGCAACGGTGCGATCGCTACTGCGAATTCGTCGGGCAGAAGAATCTGCTTTGTCCTCAGCGCGGGAGTGGCAAAGCACTTTTGACTCCATCAACGACGGCGTATCTCTGGTAGATCGCCAAGGTAGAATTCTGCGCTGTAACCGAGCAATGATGGAGCTTGTTGGCAAGCGTTCCAGCGAAATTTTAGGTCGTCTTTACCATGAGTTGATAAAAGCACGATGGGGAATCGGTGACGGCACTTGCTTTCGTCGTGCTAAAGAAACCCACCAACGCCAAGTTCTAGAATTTCAGTCTCAAGGACGCTGGTTTGCCAAAACCATCGACCCAGCATTTAATCAGCAGGGAACTCTCACAGGTGCCGTTTTCATCCTGTCAGATATTACCGAGCGCAAGCGAATCGAGGACGAACGCAAACAAGCGGAAATCATTTTACAAGAGCGCAATCAACGTCTAGATTTGCTCTATGAAACCACACAAGAATTACTTTCCAGCTACCAACCGCTGACTTTGATCGGTAGCTTATTCAAAAAACTCAAAGGCTTGCTAGAGTTAGACGTTTACTTCAATTACCTGATCGATAGCGATCGCAACCAGCTTCATCTCACGTCTTATGAAGGCATTGATGAATCCATTGCCCAGGAGATTGAATGGCTCGATTATGGACAAGCGGTCTGTGGGACGGTTGCTCAATGCAGAAATCAAATCGTATGTGCAGGCATTCAAAACTCACGCGATCCAAAAACCGATCTCATTCGCTCGCTTTTAATCACTGCCTACTCCTGTCAACCGCTGATTGCTCGGGGACACTTATTTGGTACGCTCTCCTTTGGCAGTCGCCGCCGCGAGCAATTTACCTTTGCAGAAACCAACTTAATGCAGGCACTATGCGACCAGATGGCAATTGCCCTAGACCGAGCGCAGCTTCTAGCATCGTTACAGCAGCAAGCTGACCAATTGCGCCAAGCTAATCGTATCAAAGACGAATTTCTCGCAGTGTTGTCTCATGAATTGCGATCGCCCCTGAATCCGATTCTGGGTTGGGCAAAAATTCTGCAAACAACCCAGCCAGACACAGCCAAAAGTAAGTACGCACTCGAAACCATCGAACGCAATGCCAAGTTGCAAGCACAACTAATTGAAGATCTGCTTGATGTGTCGCGCATTCTCCAAGGCAAATTAAGTTTGAACACACTTGCAGTTAATCTCACTTTTACCATCAAAGCTGCTCTTGAAACCGTGCGCCTCGCCGCTGAAGCTAAATCCATTCAGATTGAAACAATATTTGAACCGAACGTTGGTGAAATACTGGGCGATCCTGCTCGTTTGCAACAGGTTATTTGGAATTTACTTGCCAACGCAATTAAATTTACCCCACAAGGTGGTCGAGTAAAGGTGCAATTGTCCAAGGTAGCCGGGGAAGTGGGAGGCAGGGAGCAGGGGGCAGGGGGAGCAGAGGAAGAAATAACCAATGCCCAATGCCCAGTCCTTAGCTATGCTCAACTCACCGTTAGCGACAGTGGTAGGGGTATCTCTGGTGACTTTCTGCCTTATGTATTTGACTACTTTCGCCAAGCCGATGGGACAACCACCCGAAAATTTGGCGGGTTGGGGTTGGGGTTGGCGATCGTGCGTCATTTGGTTGAACTGCACGGAGGAACTATTGAAGCCGCCAGTCCTGGAGAAGGACAAGGTTCGACTTTTACAGTCAAGCTTCCACTCATTGCTGCGGCAAAACTAAATCAGAATGATACCGCGTCTGATAATAGCTCAGACCTCAATCTCAATGGATTGCAAGCACTCCTTGTAGACGATGACAGAGATTCGCGGGAGTTCATTGCCTTCCTGCTAGAACACTACGGGGTGCAAGTCACTGAAGCAAACTCAGCTACCGAAGCTCTGAGCAGTTTGGGGCAAGCAAAATTTGATTTGCTCATCAGTGATATTGGTATGCCGGATGTGGACGGCTACACGCTAATTCGCCAAATTAGAAAGCACCCACCCGATAGCGGCGGAGAAATTCCAGCCATCGCCCTGACTGCTTATGCTGGAGAAAGCGATCGACAACAAGCACTAGCCGCTGGATTTCAAGAGCATATCTCTAAACCAATTGAACCAGAGGAATTAATGCAGGCTATTTTGACTATATTACGCATTGAGCCAAGTTACGTGTAGTTGACTGCAAAATCGTTGGATTCTGCGATATCTGGAATAACGTCTCGCATTCGATTCATCAATACAAGTTATCTTTAAAAAGAGTGCGCCGGCGTAATTATATATCTAGCCAAATTTGCCGATTTGAGCACAACTCACGACAAGTAGTAGCTTGCAAGGTTTCTTTTGATGAATAGCACAAAGTTTCGGTTTTTACATAAAAAATTTATTGGCTGGCAAAAATTTGTGTCCAAATGCCTGTTGTTCCTTGTTTGTCTGTTCATTATAAGTATGCAACCTGCATATGCTGGTCTCAATGATGATAGATATGATGGCAACATGTTTGTAGTTTATGCGGGTAACGGTTCATTAGTTCCCTCTAGGCAGACACTCGCACAGTCTTTAGCAGAACATAAACCCGTATTTTTGGCGTTTTATCTCGATGACAGCAGTGATTCCAAAAGATATGCCATTTCCATTTCACGAGTACAGGAATTATATGGTCGGGTAGCAGAGATTATTCCTATTAGTGTGGATAGTATCGTGCCGAAACAAACCTACGACCCCACAGAACCAGGGTATTACTATTCTGGGAGTGTTCCTCAGGTTTTGGTATTTAATCAATCAGGTGAAGTAGTTCTCAATAAAACAGGTCAAGTACCTTTTGAAGAGATAGACGATGAATTTCGCAAAATATTTAATTTATTACCGCGCACCGAAACAGCAAAGCTCAAGCGACGGGCTTTCAATGAGTTCAGCAGCGAGTTAGCTAAGTAACTCACTCAGGCGAGTCCAAAAAATAAACGATGGTTTGAAGTAGTTGACTGTTGACTGTTGAACGCCACTTGTGTCATTTGAGGGAACCCCTACGTATCAGTGGCTCCTGTTAACTGTGAACACTCAACAGTCAACAGTCTTCTATAGAATATTTTGTTACTTGGAAGTCCCTAGATCAATTGGTCTGCCCTAGTTTTTAGTGCTGTCTGTTACTGCATTATTTTCCATAGCCAAGCATAATCAGTAGAAGACAAGAGGCAGGAAACATGATTTCAGAAGGTTCTAAATTCAATTCTTTACTTATTCTCTTGTCCATCTGTGATTTGTCTCCACAGTTGATGATGGCTACTTATTGAAATATTCTGTACAACACGCTAGAAAGTTAATTCATAGTCTATAGTTCATAACTAATGACAAATGTCCAATGCCCTATGTCCAATGCCCAATAACCAATGACTAACTAAAGTGTATTCTGATGTCAAAGGTTTACAGCACTCAAGAACTAATCGAAATTTTGGCAGACGAACGCCAAGCTTGCCTCAAAGGAAAACGCTTAAAATTAGAGGTAAAAGTTTCTGGTAATCCTGTAATTGACCAGTTTATCAGAACTGATGGGCTGCAAAAGTTCACGGCCTATCAAGATTTCAAAGCGGCAATTCACGATTACCAAAGAGAAAATCAAGTGTCAGGTATTATCTGGCGAGAAGTCACAGTCAAAGGTCAAACTTTGCGTTATCCCGAAGTAGATAGCGAATTAATAGCGCTGACTAGTGATTTAGAGATTTTAAAAGCTGCTAAAAATTCGATTTTGGAATTTTGGTATGAAGTTACTAGGGAGATGGACTTATATTTAAGTTTCAATAATAGTAAACAACACGAACAAATTATTAGACTTGATGTTGAAAGAATTGCTCAAAGAACAGAATGGGCAAGTTTATGGAAGTGGGAAAATTCTAGCTTTTTGGAAATAATTTTGCAGCTGGGATGGGGCAAACCAGAAGAAGCTTATTATAAACGAGGAAGACCGCGATCGGGTAGTGAATATATTCATGCAGTCAACCCTGGTAATCATCCTATTGGTTGATGTGTAGGATTGATATTTGATAGGACTTACGCAAAAACTCTCTCAAACTCTTATTTTTTGTGTCCTACCCTGCCTTAAGCCACTTCTCTACGAGACGCTCCTTTGAACGTGTCTATGCGTTCTTCTCTAACGAGCGCGAATGCGGTAGCCTGCGGTAAGCCTCTGACGCTCCTTCTCTGCGAGACGCTGCGCGAACGTCGCTACCGCTTCGCTAATGCGTGTAGGTTTTTCGTTATTTTGCGTAAGTCCTGCTTTAAATTAGCAACTTCAAATTAATGATGGTAGATGACTGAGGCTGCAATTTCACAAAGATTACTCTTCTTCTTCCCCAAACACTTCGTCTATTAATTCTTGCGCTCGTTCGTCTGAAATTCTTAAGGCTTCTTGAAGTTCAGAGATATAATCTTGTTCGCTGTCTGGTACTTCTTCATCAATACCTACTAATAAGATAGCGGTTATATATGCAGCTTCTCGATAAGCTCTATTTGGCAAGGATTCGATCGCTTGAGCTACTAAGTCTTCAGGTTCTTCTTCTTCAATTAAGCTAACGACTTTATCAGTCAATTCTTCAAAGTCATCATCAGAGTAATCTTCAAACAAGCCAACCTGACAGAGAAATTCACTCAAAGCATATTCTTCTGTAGAAGAAATACCTTCACCATCAGCAGCTGCGGAAAAAAGTCCAATAATTGCGATCGCAACTTCTGGTTCTAAAGCCACTGAACTAGCACTACGCCCTTTGGGCAACTTACGTTGAGGCATAATTATCCTTTAAAAGTTAGGTGATATTTGAAAGCTTTCAGGTATCTAACGCAGCACATTTTTTCGTGTTGATTGTTGACTACTGAGTGTTAACTGTCAACAATAAACGAACCTCATTACTGAGTGTGCAATTTCAAAGCGTAATAGCTTACCTTACGCGCAAAGTCTGAAATTGCGATTCGGGCGCTGGGAGTAACAGGCGGAGATGACTCGCCGCCTGCACATTC
>Ga0314811_100017_pt1 | contig 27164 bp, 22 predicted proteins | sample STEome_7_FD_202340 | JGI IMG/M metagenome (GOLD analysis project Ga0314811, IMG submission 202340) | Metatranscriptome of soil surface biofilm microbial communities from soil inoculated with nitrogen-fixing consortium DG1, State College... ...
GTTCGCCCTACTATAGTTACTAGCTCTGAATTAAAATTTCTTAGGATTTACTTGATAAATAGTTTTTTAGATAAATTATAATTATAAAAAAATGAGATTAGTTTTATACAAAAATGGCACACATTTTACTTGTAGATGATGAAGCTCCTCTGCGTGATAGTCTTACCTATACTCTGCGAAGAGAAGGTTACACGGTGACTACAGCAGCTGATGGGCATAGTGCTATCAAACAGTTTCACAAGCAAGTTCCAGATGTAATTTTGCTTGATTTAATGTTACCAGAAGTCGATGGTATGGAAGTTTGCTGGCGAATTCGGGCATTTTCTAATGTACCTATTGTCATGCTTACAGCCAAGGATCAGGATATGGATAAAATTTGGGGTTTAGAAGCAGGTGCAGATGATTATGTTACTAAACCTTTTAATACCCGCGAACTATTAGCACGTATTAAAGCAGTGTTGCGTAACACTTCTGAGGAGTAGCTTTCATGAGAAGCTGGATACCTCGGATTAAATTAAATACTATTTATACCAAGTTGTTAGCTACATACTTGATGCTTACAGCTTTTGGAACGTCGTTGATGGCAGGTTATATCCTGTGGTCGTTTTATGATTACTTTATGCGATCGCGACAAATAGATCTGGATAATTGGACGAGTGCGTTAAGTGAAAGTGTTGCAGATGGACTAGAAGAAAAAAATATTCTCCACGTCAGGAAGCTAGTGGAACGTTATGGCGCACCACAAACTGTAACGCTACGTGTTTTTAATCAACAAGGTCTTCTATTAGCCACTTCCGACCCCAAATTAGACAGCCGGGTTCAAGATTGGTCTGAAGTTCCTGGTATGCAGGAAGCCTTACAAAATCATGTAAAACAAGGGATTGCTAAAGGTGTTTTATCAAAGGACGATCGCCTCTACATTGCTAGACCCATTGAACGTAACGGTCAATTGTTAGGCGTAATCCGCATGTCTATGACTTTAGAGCAGATTAAGCGACAGTTTGTGAAGGTGATTTGGAGTATTTTAGGAACGCTAGGAGTAACGATTTTCCTGTGTGCCTTAATTAGCAGTCGGTTTGCTCGCAGTCTCTCAAAACCAATTGAGATGATGCAAAACTTTGCCATTCGTTTGGGTAGCGGTCATTTTGGCGATAAGCTAATTATCCATGAAAACAATGAATTAGATCGATTATCAAGGGAATTAAACCGGATGAGCGAGCGTTTAGCTTCCCTAGACCAAGAGCGGAGAGTATTTTTAGCCAATGTCTCCCACGAATTGCGTACCCCTATCAGTAACGTTCAGGTGACAGTAGACGCACTCAAAGGAGGAGCGTATGATGAACCAGAATTGCGCGATCGCTTTTTCCAAACTATCGAAAGTGAAACCAAGCGTTTATCACAATTAATTCATGACTTACTGGATTTAGGGCGTTTGGAAGCAGGAGTTACTCAACTAGAAAAGCAAAGCATCTCCCTGCATGGATTGATTAATCGTGCTGTTAATGCAGTCGAACCACAAATGCGAACTCTGAAGATTTCTACACAGGTAAATGTAAAAAACTTAACCATCCAGGGCGATGCAGAAAGGCTATTACAGGCTATTCTTAATTTGTTAAATAATGCAATTAAATATTCACCACCAAACTCTCAAATATTAATTTCTGGATATAGCCAAGGTAAACAAGCTATTATTCAAATTCAAGACCAGGGAAAAGGTATAAAAGAGAGCGATTTACCTCGAATTTTTGAGCAATTTTATACCACAGATCCGGCACGCAAAGGTAGTGGTAATGGTCTGGGGTTAGCAATTTCTAAGCGAATTATTGAAGCTCACCAAGGTGCAATTATAGCTACTAATACCCCTAATCAGGGAGCAGTGTTTACTGTGTATTTGCCAGTAAACGTTAAAACTTTAAAGTCCGACAATCGTCTCTAGAGTGCTTGGCCACAAAACACCCTACACATACTTAGCTCGACTTTATCCATTTTTGATTCAATCAAGCAGCGTAAACAGCAATATTTCTCAACAGTCAACAATCACCCCTATTGCCTATTTGTTCCCTGCCATATCTTCTATATTGATGGCAGTTGAATATTTTTAACAAATAAGCTTTGTAAGCGGTGCATTTGAGCGCCTATTTGGTAGAGTAAATCACCTTTACCCAGTAAATAAGCTGCTGCTGTTTGTTTTCCTCCCAAGACGATAGCTGAGTCTGCTTCACTGGCGGTACGCAAAGCCACTCTTCCTGGTAAGTTTGAGCGAATTATTGGTGTAACAACTTTGGCTTCTGGACGTTGAGTGGCAATAATGAGATGAATTCCTGCGGCGCGTGCCATTGCTCCGAGTCGTTTAATACTTTGTTCTAGTGATGTGCGGATTTCTTTTTCTGCCATAAAGTCGGCATATTCATCAAAAATGCAGACAATACGAGGTAAAATCTTTGCAGAGCGTTGATTGTAAGTACTTAAATCAGCACAACCAGCTTTTTCAAAGTGATGGTAACGCGATTCCATCTCTGCGACTAATTCATCCATTAGTTCGATGGCGCTTGCACCATCTTTAACAACTGTTGAATATAACCAAGGCATTTTCTCAAACTCTGGAAATGTGACTCGTTTGGGGTCAACTAGGGCGATTTTCAGATATTCTGGGGAATGACGATTAAGGAGACTGAGGAGGAGCGATCGCAAAAATTCACTCTTTCCACTACCAGTTGTACCACCAACTAAAAAATGACAAGTATTAGCATCAGATAAATCAGCCTCTACCAATTCTCCTTCAATATTCAACCCGATCGCAATTTTTATAGGTACTGTTGGAGGTAAAAACCGCGGCTGAACATACTCTTCAAAACTCGCAATTTGCCGATCTGGACGAGGTAAATCAACACTAACATAACCAGCTTGTGGAGTAATTAAAGGCGCATTAGCTAACCCTAACTGTACTTGTAAATCATTGGATAAGCGAAGAATTGAGTTAACACTCACACCTAGATGCGGTTTCAACTTTACCCTAATAAAAGCTGGGCCAAGAATAGAACCTTGGTAATCAACCTTAATTTTAAAAGATTGCAAAGTAGTCACCAATTCTTCACCAATAGCATCAGCAGTATTAACAGAATTTCTTCTTGTGGGGTGGGCATCTTGCCCGCCATTCCTCTCATCTTCTGATATTAAACTAGATACTTGAACTACAACAGGCGAAATAAAAAAACTCTTACACTTTTGCTGTTGCGGACAAATTTCACACAAATAAGGCTGAGTTGTTGGCGGTGGCGAATTAGGATGAGGTGGTTCCCAACTTAACCATTGTTGCATCTGGTGTAATTTATAGGGAATCAACTGATGCACGTTATTTTCTAGCTGTTCCCAAGAATATTGATACTCTTTAAATTCTGGCAAAACACAATAAACAGCCGAATCAACCGCTACCTTTTTTTGATGCCAAAGCATATAACTATAAAGAGCAACTTGAGCTAATTGTGCTGATGGATCTACTGGTTGATAAGTTTTAAATTCAAGTACACACAATCGCTTGACTTCCAAATTATAGACCAAACAATCAAATTCTCCTCCTACCCTTTGCTGTGTGCCATCAGGTAATTGAAAATAATGCTCAAGCTTACGTTCTTGAGAAACAAAAGTGTTGCGAATAACTGCTTCTGCACTACAATAACGTCGATTAACAACAAGTAATTCTGCAAAGCGTCTGATTAATCCTTGTAATCCTTGCCAAACTTTGTACAGTGGTTGCGCTGCACTTGCGTCTTGTTCAACAGCTTTTTCTAAATAAGTAGAAAATTTAATTTCATAAAAAAGCTGTTGCAGAAGAGAGGCAATTTCGTCTATGTTTAATTGAGATGTACTAGTTTTGAATATTTCTGTAAATCTTGATTCGCTAACAGCTAACTTAATAAAACTATCAGCCAAATTATGAAAACTATTCCCAATACCAATTTGATTATTTTGTGGTATAAATAAAGTATTACCGCCAAATTTTTGATGTAAATAAAATAGCCGAGGACATTCAAACGCAACTCTGACTTTAGTCGCTGTTAAAGATGTATTTTTTGAATCATCAGGCATAATATTAAAAATATTAGTTACAAAATTAGGGCTATCAATTTCTAATAAACGGCGATGAACAGCAGCCAAATAAACTGTATCCATAGCCGCATAATGTAGCTGCTTCTCACTCAGAGGACGCTTTCCCCAGTCACTTCTACCTTCTTCTGAATCGACATGAGAAAATTTACAAAGTTCCGCTGCTAAAGTTTTCAGCTTTAAATTCGATGTTTGTAACTTTTTGAGGGTAATCTTTCTTGCTAGCTTCAGGGTACAAGTAATATTTTGTGCTGATTTTTCACCCAAGTATTTTAAATCAAAACTTGCATTATGAAATACCTTCTCAATTTGCGAACTAACCATGATTTGCTGAATAAACAGTGCAATCAAATCAGGTTTATTCAATACATCAATAATATAAGCAAACTTTCCTGTAGAGTCTGTAGGTTCTGCTAATATCTGAATTAATGATAACTTGGGATATGGAGTATTCCAATTAGCTACTTCTGTATCTAACCACAGCACTTTAGCCAAGGTGAATTTTGCAATTTGTGTCTGGATTTCAGCAGCTTGTGTCAGGTAGTGCATTGGCTAAAGCTTGATTAACATTTATCTAGTTGGTAACTAAACAGATTAACTGGTCTTCTAACTTAGATTTAGGGTTAATAACTTTAACTTTCTTCTCCTGGCATAATAAATCAATTAAATGTTGAGTTTCAATTTCTTCGACGTAAGAAAATTGATTAATCCCTTGTGAAATTAAAGTAGGTACTCCCATATAACCTTGGGTTTTTACTAAATTCAATAAGAAATCTTTGACTGGTCGTAAATCTTTAGTTTTCTTAACTGGATCGGGTTTTTGCTTAGTAACAATTCCTAAGTCTTGCAATAAAGTACATTGTTCCAAAATTTTCGACTCCCGAATTAAAGATTGTAATGCAGGTAAGTTAATAGTTTTACCAGCAACAACTAATTCTTGAGCAAGTGCAGAATTAACTAAGCTATGGTATGTCGCTAAGTAGTGAACTGAAGCAAGATTTGGTTTGATGTGAATATGCTTGGTACCAGTAAAAATCTGACTATAGATTTTATATCCAGCGAGTTTCGCATTTCCTACACTTCCAATTCTAATTAAATTTAAAGTTTGACAAAGATTTTTATGAATCGCTTTTTGGCAACCATTCATCACGTTATAAAAACTATTCATATTAGCATCTTCTGTCCAAACTATTCCTATATTTTCTCGTTTAGATGGCAGTTGATAACTTAACGAATAGCTTGCATAAGTACCGTTGATTAGTTTAGGCTTAATTGACTGTACTTGTAATGCTTCTAAAGCTTCTTGCATCATCCGTATGAGATCCGGTGCTGCTAAAAGAGATATTTTAGCTATCTTAGACTCAACTTTTTTATATTCTTGCTGCCATAGCAATTGAAATTCTGCCTGAATTGTATCTGGTGGTGGTGGAGGCGGGGGCGGTGGAACTTGACCATCTAACCATTTTGGTTTAGGGGGTTGTTTATCTCTAAATAGCCATTCTTTATAATCCTGAAATAGCTGTTTCCCAAGCGTTAATATTTGACGGGGTGAAGCTTTACGTCCAGGAAAGACCTTTGCTAGAACCTCAGCAGTTAGTGGGTAAATAGGAGAATCCGGTAGAGAGTAAGCTTGTTGATGCAATTGATAGAGTCGAGAGGCTAATAATGCTTCTCCTTCTTCCAGTGTGATGCGTTTTAGGGGTACTTTTACACTAGCCCTATCCAAATCAGCAGGTTGAACTCGCTTATAATTTTCATTCCAGGTACTAGTCCTAATACTAATGATAATTAAAAAACCTTCCCAATTGCCGTTATAAATTGTAGAGTTAACATTGAACAGAGCTTGTAGGTCAATAGAACCATCTGGTAAACGAGCAATATTATCTAGTTGATCAAAACACAATACAATGGGCTGAGTTTTACCAGAAATTTTACTGAAATTACCCAAGATACCCAGGGCTTTTTCTTCATTATCAATAGATTGTTTAACTTTTAACTTTTTCAGGATATCGTCATCTAAATCATCCCCTTTCAACCACTCACAAGCTAAAGAGTATAAATCCGGATTAGTCAGGTCATAAAGGATACCAAAAAATTCATTAGCATTGTAAATTCCTTTTGTGCTGATGGTCTTTTTAAGGATATCAATAAATAATTGACGATCATTTTTAGCATCTGTTTTAGTTTTTCCAAAAAAGTTTTTTATTTTATCAATCAGATTCTGCTGTTCACTTTGTAGATCTTGACGAATAGTAGATAAACAACTTTTAATCCAAAGAATTAATTGAGAATCTGATTGCCCTTCTGGAGCATTAACTAAACTATCAACTGTGTGCCGTAAGATGTGTCGCCAGATATGTTCACTCTGGGGAAATGGCTCAATATATACGAAAAAAGCTTGATTGTTTAGCTTTTGTTTCAATCGGCCCATAAAGTAAGTTTTACCAGCCCCAGCGTCGCCATAGAGAATTAGGGTACGAGTTTGATGGTCTTGAACAATCTGAGCTAAAACACTTTTGATTTCACTAAGCGCCTCCTGATGAATAGAATCAACAGTAGGGAGTGGCTGTTGGTCTTCCCAAAAATTACGTGCTGCATGGTTATCAAATGGGTTGAGGGATTGTTTTATAAGTTCGTCAATTGTTGCCATACTGTTATCTCTGATTTCTTAAAAGTCAGCTTGCTTTTGATTTGGGTATACACTGCTAATTCACTGTGATGAAAAACAAGCAGCCACCGCTGATTTGTGAAATTCCAGCGTCAACTTGCTCAGAAGTATAATCCCGTGGTTCTGCCAATGTACTTAACTCAATTTGATTGGTTTCTTCCAGGCGATACAGTGCGTTATCCAATTCATCCCGTGAGAATGGCGGTTGTAATTTTTCCCGCAGATGAAAAATGGGCAAATAATTGTCAGTACCCAATTCTCGGTCTAATTTTTCAATAAGTTGTAAAATTTCTTCATCGCTGATTTGTTTATCAGCGACATTGACAGTAGGTAGCGGAGTAGAAACTTCCTCAGACTTCACGCGCAGAGTTTTTCGTAAAAAGCGTAGGTAATTACCCAGCAATTCTAAGCTGAGGACGGGGTTAGAGCCTTTGTTGGGAATGTAATCATCCCGTAAATACTCAATTGCTCTTTGAGTTAGCCAAACTTCAGCTTTAGTTTTTTTAATTCCTCTTTCAACTTCAATCAAACCACGATCGCTCAACACCTGTAATATCGCATCTCGTTCCGCAGCTTTTTTTGCTGAAGTGATTTTGCTGGGAGCGATTTTACCTGAAGCTTTAGCAATTTGCTCTAGTACCTTGAGTTCTTTATCTGCAATGGGTACCTGGTCTGGATTTTTCAGCACAGCTTGACCAGGGGGTGAAATTTTAACTGTGGTAACCTCGCGGGTATAGTCTACCAGCTCGCGATCGCCCAATGCTTTACAAATTTTATTTCTCTCAGCTTTAAAAGTATCAAAGGCCTTGAGTTCTGCTCGATAATCCTTAAATCCCAATAACTTCAAGACAAACTTTAACTCGTTAGTTTCCATGTCAGTAGTTTTACCTATATGCGAATCAACAATACTGTAGCTAGAAGATAAAAATTTACACATTCTTTATCCTAACTACAATTAGTATGAATGACTACAGGTTGTTAAATAATGTATTACAACCAGCATTTAGCTGAATACTAAATTGTGGACTAAGCTTTGTCAGGACTTACACAATAACTTTCTCTTATAGCAGGCAACAGGCAATAGGCAAAAGGCAATAGGCAAAGAAAGTCTCTTGGTGTCTGGGTTTTACTGTCAATTTATGTCCTAAACTATGCTTCGACTGCTATACTTTTATTTCTCTGTGACCTCTGCGTCTGTAGCGGTTCGACATTTTCCGTTACCTATGCTTCAGTCCTATTTGTATTCATACCAATTCACCAAAATATTGATACACATACAATAACCTGTAGGGGCGAACGGCTGTACCCTGCGGGAAGGCAGAGCCTACGCCCTTACCCTTGTATTTGTATCATTTATAAAGTGAAATGGTATCAGCCAGTGCTGTTGTCCAAATTTCTCAGGACTTACGCGAAATCATGAAAAAACAAACCGCAAAGGACGTAAAGTACACATTCGCCGTTCGCGTAGCGTCTCGAAGAGAAGGCGTTCCCGTTCGCGTAGCGTCTCCGTCAGGAGAAGGGTAGAAATAAGACTTTCAGAGAGTTTTTGCGTAACTCCTATTTCTGCATCTTTGTAGATAAAATTTTCCTGTAAATTAGGGGCAACTTTAAATTTGAGGAGTTCTATAACCACGTCCTTTGATGCCTGCGTTCGCTAATTTGCCAGAATAGAGTTGTAGGCTAGAGTTACGCTTCCAGCATAGCTCGATCGCCTACACTCAGGAGCTAAGGTCGGGTGTTTGAAATAAATTTAAGAGGATACGGAGTATGGACAGCAACAACTGGTTGCAACAACTAATGATGGTGGGTCTTGGTACAACGTCTTTAGTTGCAGAAAAATTGCGGCAAGTCAGTGATGATTTGGTAAAGGATGGTAAGCTCAATCCCGAACAAGCCAAGGCGGTTATAGATGATATTGCCCAGCAGTTAAAATCAGAGCAAGGAAACTGGGACGCCCAAATGCAACGACAAATGCGAAATATGATGCAGGATTTGGGGGTGGCTCGCCAGTCAGAAGTAGACGAACTTCGGGGTAGAATTGACCGTTTAGAGCGTCAAGTACGCGATTTAGAAAATAAGCTTTGGCGCTAGGTTGCCCTTTGTGATTTAAACTAAATGTGTTCTGTTGGTAATGTTTTGACCAGGCTACCTAAGTAGGGAGAACTGATTTTGAAAGCAATTTTCCTGAGTGTGGCGTTCATTGCGGTGTTTGTTGTGGTTTTATTTGTAGGGCAAGTGGGCAGTAAACAGAATACTGCCATTGCTGACCAGATAACCTCAACACTCCCAGCGCCCACAATTTTAACTGAAAACAATATCTTAATTGCGAGCGATACTATGTCTGATGCCAATGCCGTAACCACCCCCTCTGGATTGAAATACGTTGAGATAAAAGAGGGGACTGGGGCGACTCCTGAACGCGGACAAACAGTAGAGGTTCACTATATCGGCACTTTAGAAGATGGTACTAAGTTTGATAGTTCCCGCGATCGCGGTCAACCTTTCAAATTTAAAATCGGTGTCGGACAAGTAATCAAAGGTTGGGACGAAGGACTTAGCACCATGAAAGTAGGCGGTCGTCGTAACTTAATCATCCCGCCAGATTTAGGTTATGGTTCTCGTGGTGCAGGTGGCGTAATTCCACCCAATGCCACCCTGCTGTTTGATGTGGAATTGTTAGGAGTTAAGTAAAAATTGGGCATGGGGCATGGAAGAGGACAAGGGGGAAAGGGAAAGGGGTATGGTTCGACAAGCTCACCAACCGGGGAAAAGGGAAAAGATTAAATTTATTCCTTTTCCCTTTTCCCTTTAACCTTTTCCCTGTCCAATGCCCAATGCCCAATTCAAATTTTTAAATTTTGAAACTTGGTAAACTGTGGATTAAATAAAAGTTTCACAGTACCAGTAGGCCCGTTGCGGTGTTTAGCTATTATCACTTCTGCAATGCCGCGATCGGGTGTATCTGGAGAGTAGTATTCATCCCTATAAAGCATGATTACTAAATCTGCGTCTTGTTCAATTGAATTGTGAACAATGATGTTATTTGCAATAAAATTATGCAAATTAGGAACGGTGAGGTCAAACACTTCTTCCTCCCCGCTATATTCAATTGAAACTATTTCATCCCAATAAACATCACTTTTGGCAAGAACAAGCAACTCATTTGATTGAACGACCTCAGCAACTTTCCAAGCTCTTTCTCGACTTAAATTTGCTTTGTAAAGCGTCGAGCCACAATAGGATGTTCCAATGTCGGAATGTAATGCCCTTGTTGTTAATCCAACAGCTTGCATTGCAGGTACAACATGTTTTTTCCACACATCTTTGGGAATTATATCTCTATTAGTGTTGTGAATACAGTTTTCAAGGTGTTCAAAAATCTGTTGGAGTGAACCTAGCTTGTATTCTCCCACTGCTCCAACATGAAGAATAAATAACTCCAGGTCAGGTTTACCAGTGATTTTTACATGATACTGGTTTCTACCTTTGCCCAATTGAGGAACTATCTTGAGTTTTGCATTAATACCAAGCCTTAACAAAAGTGTTTGTACATCAAAAGCTAGTCTATAGCTACTGGTTGCGTAATATGCAATAGGTCTTAACCTTTTGCCTGTAACCAACTTTATACATCCATCTGTACTCCAAATATGTCTGAGAAAACAAGCTATTAACTCTATTGGTTGTGAGAACAATTCTTGAGGAACAAATTTTTCGTAAGACCTTAAACCAAAAACACCAAGGGAGTCTAACCATTTGGCTACTGGATTTCTCACACTATGAGTTAGGCGTTGTGTTGCAGACAAATAAACTTGATACCAGCCACGTTCCGGCGAAATTCTTGGAACAATTGAATCTCCAAAAACTTCTTTTGCCAAAAAAGCAACATTCTCGGCTAAATCTATCTCTCTGGTAGTGTACTGTATGGCATGACGTGGCAATGTACAACCGTCGCCAATTAAATGCCCTAATAATGCAACCTCAGCATAAGTCATAGTTTGTTTCCCATGACTGGGTAAATGTCTTGGTAAACACAGATGTTGTCTAGGACTTAATTCATCTAGTCTGCACCAACCATTAATTGTTAGAAATTTGTGATTAGCTGTGGCACAAATTTTTCGACCCAATCGAGTTTTTAAGGTAAATACAGGCTTCACCCCTGTAGAAAAGGCATTACTAACAATTGCCTTTTCTAACTGCATTGTCGCTTGATTCAACGCCCAAACAGCAAAACCAGATTTGCCTACTAATTCCCTAATTGGTACTTGTAAACCACTATCTGCTAAGGTCACTAGGCTATCACCTGTCAAACAACCAGATTCTCTCAAATCTGACAACATCGGGCGTTTATTAGTACGTGCTTCTACTCCTCGGCTCAACTGAGATAAAGCAATAACCGGTACAGATAATTCACGGGCTAAACCTTTGAGTTGACGCGTAATTTTTGACAATTCTTGTACGCGATTATCACCTGCACCTTCCATTAATTGCAAGTAATCTATAACAATCAAACCTAGTAATCCTTGTTCTGCTTGCAGTCGCCTTGCTTGACTACGCATTTGTGTAACAGTAATATTCGGCGTATCGTCAATATAAATTGCCATTTCAGAAAGGGTACCAATAGCACGGCTTAAAGGTTCCCATTGTGTTTGGCTAAGGCGTCCAGTCCGTAGATAAGCACTTTCAATTTGTGCCTCGCTAGCTAATAGACGTTGTGTCAGCTGTTCTTTAGACATTTCCAAACTAAAAACAGCAACTGGTAATTTTTTCCTCTGGTCAATATTATTATCACCCTTGATATTAACTTCGTAATTGGCAATATATTGTGCAATATTCATCGAAAAGCTTGTCTTTCCCATTGCAGGCCTAGCAGCAACAATAATCAAATCGGAACGCTGAAAGCCGCTGGTTAAGGCATCTAAATCATAAAATCCACAGGGAATTCCAGGTAAGGCAACGCCTTGATTTCTTTCTTCAATATCCTGGAAATTATTAATTAAAGTATCAGCAATATGAACTAAACCTGATTGCGGACGCTCTTGAGTAACGCCGAAAACTTTCTGTTCTGCTTGGTCTAAAATTATTGGTAATTCGGTTTCTGTTTCATAACCAAGATGCACAATTTCATTGCCAGCTTTAATTAATTGTCGCCGCAGGTATTTTTCCATCACCAACCCTGCTAAGGCGTCAATGTTCACAGCTGAAACTGTGCGGTCTACCAAAGTTGCTAATTTATTTCTACCACCAATGCGAGCGAGTAAATCGTGGTCAGTTAACCAACTTGTAACCGAAAGTAAGTCTGTGGGTTTGCCTTGTGCGTGGAGTCTGACTGCTGCTTGATAAATATCTTTGTGAGCGCTAATATAAAATGCCTCGGCAACTAAGCGATCGCTCACTCGACTAATCGCTTCTGGATCTAGCAAAATCCCCCCCAAAATCGCTTCTTCCGCCTCGATATTTTGGGGTGGTAAGCGTTCGCTACCATCGCCTTTAAAACTTAGTTCTTCAGCCATAAAACGATTTTAGTGTTGAGAAGAAAGCTAGTTGGGAGTGGGAAGTTATAAGTTAGGAGTTAGGAGTTAGGAGTTAGGAGTTAAGAATTATTCTCCTTGTCTTCCTTGTCTCCCATGTCTCCCCTATCTCCCACCCTGCGGGTTAGCGCTAGCGTCTCCCAAAGAGAAGCTAAAGCTACATCCCCCTGCCTAATTTAGCTAGCCACGACTTGAATATCAATTTGTGCTGTTACTTCCGAAAACAGCTTGATTTCAGCTTTATAAGTACCAAGGTGGTTAATATCAGGAATGGTGATACCGCGACGGTCTACTTCTTGACCGGTGGCTGCTTTAATTGCATCTGTAACATCTTGAGTGGTAACTGTACCGAAAATAGCTTCGTTTTCACCAACTTGCTTAGCAATTGTTAAGCTGCCAACTTTTTCTAGAGCTGCTTTTTGCTCAAGAGCTTGTTGCTTGAGTTCTAATTGCCGTTGACGTTCTTGTTCGCGACGGCGTTCTACTTGCTTGAGAATACCAGGAGTGGCATGGATAGCCAATTTTTGAGGAAGCAGATAATTACGAGCGTAGCCAGGAGCTACTTCCACTAAGTCACCAGATTTTCCCAGCTTACTGATATCCTGACTTAAAACTAACTGCACGCGTTTCGCCATCGTTTTTCGTTTTTCCTGTAAGATATGATTAATTTGGCTTTTGCCGTGCTGTATTAAGAGCGGCTTTGCCAATACCCTAAAGCTTACAGATCCTAGCGAAACGCAGGGGGCGATCGCAACTATTCTCGTGAGAAAGTTGAAGTATGGCGTATGGGGAGACTATGAAGCACGGTAAAAGGTTAAAGGGTAAAGGGTAAAGGGTAAAGGGATAAATTTAACCTTTTCCCCTTACCCCTTTCCCTTTCCCCATTTTTAATGCCCAATGCCCAATAACTAAAAGTTATCCCTCATTTCCCGGATACGTGCAAAGGTTTGCACTGCATCCCTTCTATTAACTGCTGATTGTAACGATGGGCGATCCCAGCCTAGAAAAGGATTGATGCGTTTCTCGACTCCTAAAAGTGAGGGTACGGTGGCTTCTCCTCGATTCCGATAAGCTTGGACTTGCTCGAAGTACTGTTGTAAGTCGGTGTTGTCGCCATCGAGATTTAAAGCAAATTTCAAATTTCTGAGGGTGTATTCGTGGGCGCACCAGACGCGTGTATCATCTGGTAGTGAACGAATTTTGCTTAAAGATTCCACCATTTGTGTCGGCGTTCCTTCAAATAATTTACCGCAACCTCCAGAAAATAAGGTGTCGCCACAAAATAATTCGCCCGTTTCCCCAGGATTTTCGGGGGGAAAGTAATAAACGATGTGAGCGCGGGTATGTCCGGGAACGAAGATGACTTCAGCTGTGCGTTCTGCAAATTGCACGCTATCACCTTCTTGCAAAAACACCTGTTGTCCGGGAATTCTACCACGATCCTCGGCTCCCCCATAAACTATTAATTGGGGGAATTGTTCCATTAATTGCTTATTACCCCCTACATGGTCGTTATGGTGGTGTGTATTGAAAATAGCCACCAATTGTGCTTTTAGTTCTCCAAGTTTCTTTAATACTGGTTGTGCTTCCGCCGGATCGACAACGGCGGCGATGTTTTGTTTCGAGTCGTGTAACAAAAATATATAGTTGTCTGAGAGTGCTTCCAGACGAATTACCTGCATTAGCTCTATCTCCCTTACAACATCAATGTTTAGTATTGAGTAGCAATCCTACATTTAACTCAGTAATAATGCTACCTGCATCGGTTAGTTCGAGTATTTATACTTGATTTGCCATTGCTCTAGTGCAACTTTAACTATAATAATATACAACCGTGCTTTTACGGTAATTATACTTAAATAAAGTCAACTTCGGATGAATTAATCAGTAAAATTTCTCTGGGAAAATCTACAAACACAAAGCTAGATTTAATTGATTATTTTTGGTTCTTAAAATTAATAAACTTTCCATGTGAAATTTCATCAATCTCTCTTATATCATATTGAGTTATCAAAAAATTTAGAGAATATTCTCCTGACAGAGCCACAAACTAAATAACAATTATTTATTCACATTATGCCAAAAGAAACTAGAGGATTTATTACAATTTTAACTGGGCTTTACCCTTTTCAAGATTGTATTCATTTCTTAGCTGCGGTGAGAAAGTTTCATCAGGAACCAATAATTATTTTAATTGACCAAGTTCCACCAGTTCTTTATCCTTTGCTAAAGGCTTTCAAAAATGTAATTTTAAAGCCTGTACCAACGAATGAAAATACTGTTTTAGCCTCAAGGCAAGCAAAATTAGCTTTGTATGATGCTTCGGAATTTGATAAAACTATTTACCTAGACTCAGATATTTGTTTGCTTTCCGATATCAACGACGTATTTGAGTATATGGATGAATACGATTTCTTGTTAACTGAAGATGTGCAACCTGCTATTGTTAAAGCCACAAATTTATTGCGTGGCAAACAGGAAGAACTTTTACCCAATGTCTTACCAATTTTGCAATCTGTGGGCTTACCTTTGCAAGCAGATAGCGTCCAATATAATGGCGGTTTTATAGCTTTTCGCAAAACAGAAATTAACCAGATATTTTTTGATAAATTTCAATATTATTTTGAAATTGTCAAAAATAACCAAGATAAATTGCTTTTAAAAGATCAAGGGGCTTTTGCTTCGGCGATCGCATCTGTCCGTCCCCACATGAAAATACTACCACCTACCTATAATTATCTCAGCAAATGGCAGAATGCATATAACGTTGAGGATGAAATTAAAGTACTTCATTGTACCTATCCTTATCGACCGCAGTACGCTAAAAATGTTACCCGTTCGTTATACACCAGGATTTTTGATAGATTAGCTAAAGTATTTTTACCGAATCAAGTTACAAATCCCTGGCGCACTAAATAAAAAGGAGTCAGAATTCAGAATTCAGAATTCAGAATTTAGAATTCTGACTCCTGAATTCTTGTTGATAAAAATTAAGTACAAAAATAGTGAAAAATTTTTCAAAAATATCCCTGTTGGTTTCAGATTTGTCAAGTGCAGCTATTTTACGTGCATATTTGCTTGCAACAGCCCTAATCAATTTAGGATATGAAATTGAAATTCTAGGGTTTTTATTTGGAAATAATTTATATCGAAATTTACCACAAGATTTAAAAGTTTATCATCTCCCCGGTAAAAATCTTCCGGAATTCTTTGGACAAATCCACGAATTTTTACCCAAAATTAGTGGAGATATAATTTATGCTATCAAGCCCCAAATAGCGAGTTTTGGAGTTGGCTTACTCAAGAAAATATTCAGCAATCAGCCATTGATTCTAGATATAGATGATTGGGAAATGAGTTGGCATGGTGGCGATGATTGGCGTTATCATCCTGCACCAAAACAATTAGTAAGAGATTTATTCAAGCCAGACGGCGCACTCAGAAATCCTCATCATCCTTTGTATGTGAAATGGATGGAAGGTTTCATAAATCAAGCTGATGCTATAACAGTACATACTAAATTTTTGCAGCAGCGTTTTGGCGGTACATTTGTTCCCAATGGCAAAGATACCTCTTTATTTAACCCGACTGAATATGATGCCGAATCAAGTAGAAGTCGTTATGGTTTATCCGAATATCGAATTTTAATGTTTCCTGGTGCGCCAAGACCTTATAAAGGCTTAGAAGATGTTCTCACCGCCCTTGATAAAATTAATCAGCCAGACTTGAGATTGGTAATTGTCGGTGGTAGTCCTTATGATGATTACGATCGCCAACTTCAACAACAATGGGGACGTTGGATTATCAAATTACCAAAGTATCCAGCTGATGTTATGCCTGATTTAGTAGCAGCTGCTCACATTGTAGTTGTTCCCCAGCGAGATACCCCAGAAACTCGCGCTCAATTTCCTTTGAAGTTGACAGATGGCATGGCAATGGCTAAACCTATATTATCAACGCGTGTTGGAGATATTCCCGAAATTGTAGCTGATACTGGTTATTTAGTTGAACCTGCTTGTCCCGAACAACTTGCTGAAAAAATTCAATTTATTTTTCACAATTTAGATTCAGCAAATGAGCAAGGTATTAAGGCAAGACAAAGATGTGTGGAACACTATAGCATAGAGGCGATGGCTTCTACACTTAAGTCAGTAATTGCCAAGTTATGAATCATATTAATTAAAATACCCCATGTCTACCAGAAAACTATTACTAAGATTCGCAAAACCATATCCAGGTTTGATTCTGCTGACAATATTGTTAGGATTTTCTGGAGCTTTATTTAATGGGATTAGCACAGCTTTAATTGTGCCTGTGGTTTTAAAAATTGTCGGACAAGAAGTAGATTTAACTACTGCTCCTCCCATCTTGAGAAAGATGATATCTCCCTTTGATAATGCTCCAGAAAATTATCGGATAGGGATTATGGCTGGGGCAATTATCTTTACAATTATCTTAAAAAATTTAGCTACCTATGCTAGCGCCTTGGCGTCGAGTTCTCTAACTCGTAAATTGACGGCAGATATGCGAGAAACTGGATTAAAAATATTACTAGAAATTGATATAGATTATTATGCAAAAACTAAAGTTGGTGATTTAATCAATCGCCTTGGTGGAGAAATTGGACGTGCTGCCAGTGCTGTGGGTAGTATAGTGAAAATAGTGGTTTTAGGAATCACTATTTTAGTGTTTGTGGGTTTATTACTGTCAATTTCTTGGCAATTGACAATTGCAGCTACACTGTTGTTGTCCTTAGTGACATTAGTAAATCAATATGCGATTTCCCGTTCTAAAATTTTTGGCAAGATGCTCAGTGAAATGTCAAAAGCATATTCAATTTCTGTGCTGGAGACTTTGAACGGAATTCGGTTAGTTAAAGCCACAGGAAATGAAGAAAAAGAATTTCAACGAATTCAAAAATTAATCCGCGATCGCGAAAAAGCAGATTTCCAATCTCAGGTGAATTCAGAAGCAATCACACCCATAGGCGAGGTAATGGGGATTACAGCTTTGCTGATGATTGTAATTTTGAGTAAAACCTTTTTTGCCAATCAAATTTCTTCTCTTTCTACCGTACTTTTGACATATTTATTAGTGTTGCTGCGAGTTTTGCCATTACTTTCTCAGCTAAATACCATTCGCAGCAACTTTGCCAGTACCGCCGCTAGTGTGGATGTGACAAATGAATTTTTAAGTTTGGATAATAAGCCATTCATGGGCAACGGTAAGCTTCCCTACACAAAATTACAAGAGGGAGTATCTTTTAATTCTTTGTGCTTTGCTTACCCAGGCCATGAAAAGTTAGTCCTCAAAGATGTGAATTTATATTTACCGCGTGGCACGACTTTAGCATTAGTAGGCGGTTCTGGTGCGGGAAAATCGACTTTAGCGGATCTTTTACCGAGATTTTACGACCCCATCGCTGGTGCTATTACCATTGACGGCGTTGATTTACGGGAATTTGATGTGGTATCCCTGCGTCGGCGGATGGGAATTGTCAGTCAAGATACCTTTCTTTTTAATGATTCCGTAAAAAATAACATCGCCTATGGGTGTCCTGAGGCTACCGATGATGAAATTCTTACAGCCACCAAACGAGCAAATGCTTATGAATTTATTAGCAAATTACCCCAGGGATTTGATACCTTAATTGGCGATCGCGGCGTTATGTTATCTGGCGGACAAAGGCAAAGATTAGCCATCGCCCGCGCCTTAGTGCAAAATCCGGAAATTTTGATTTTAGATGAAGCCACCAGCGCCTTAGACACTGTTTCCGAACGTTTAGTACAAACTGCACTCGATGAACTCAGCCGCCATCGTACCACATTAGTAATTGCTCACCGCCTTTCCACAGTCCAAAAAGCCGATCGAATTGCCGTCTTAGATCGAGGACAAGTAGTAGAAGTAGGAAACCATGAAGAACTCTTACAAAAAGGTGGTTACTACTCACGCCTCTACTCAATGCAATTTGCCGAACGTCCTGAAACTATTACCAAACCAAATCAAAGTTTACTCCGCATCTCTCACGAAATTCGGACGCAATTAAACTCAATGATTGGATTTTTGCGTTTATTACTTGATGATTTGGTAGATGATGCCCAAGAACGGCAAGAATTAATCGAAGATTCTTATAAATCAGCTTGGAGAATTCTCAACACCATTGATGTTTTTGATGACGTGATTAACTCGCAAATCAGCGGGCAAATCCTTGCAATTTCCGACCAAAATCAAAATGTCATCAGTGGACATTATCAAAATTTTAATCAAATATCAGCCGAATTTCGCACTTCTTTGAACCTTATTCTTAGTTCTCTCCGTTCGCTGTCTGATAATTTACTTTACAGCTTAGAAGAACAAATTCAATTTCTTTCAGAAAGTTATGAATCTGCCATATATCTAATTAATAATTTAGAGAAATTCGAGGAAAGTATTAGTAATTAAAATGATGAAAAATTACCATAACAAAAAACATTATATTTACTTCATTGGTGATGAATTGCCCAAGCCAGAAGCTCATTTAGTGCAATCTACAAACGCTGCTAATGCTGCTGCTAACTTGGGTTATTCTACAGTTTTGGTATACCTTGATAAAAAAATAAATCCTAGTAAATTAGTGAATCTAGCGCGTCCTTTTCAACCGCAAAAAACACCAACAGAACTGATTAAATATTACAACCTCCATGACAAATTAAAAGTCTCGCCCTTGCCCATGCCTTGGCCAATTGACCATTTCCCCAGCAAATTCACAGATTCTAACACCATTGCCTGCAAATATTATTTACCATTTCATATACTTCCAACTACCAAACTTGTCCACAGCCGCAACTGGAATTTTGTCAAAGCTGCCATTAAAAATGGCATTCCGGCAATTTACGAACATCACCATCACGAAGAAAAACCATTCGACCCAGAAATTGTCAATAATCCACTGTTACAAATTGCCGTTACAGTTGTAGAAACTATCCGCGAAAGCATGATTAGAAATGGGATGCCGCCAGAAAAAGTGATTAGACTGCACAACGGTTTTAATCATTTATTTATGGAAAGACAACCACAAAAAGCAGCAGAATGGCGTCAAAAATTATTACGAAATGACAATCAAAAATTGGTAGTTTATGCAGGAGCAATACAGCAATTTAAAGGTATTGATATATTAATTGATGTAGCTCAACAAATGCCAGAAGTGCAATTTGTTTGTGCAGGTGGTAAACCAACAGAAGTCGCACACTACCAGCAATTAGCCAAAGAAAAACAAATTTACAACATTAAATTTTTGGGCTATATCTTACATCACGAATTAGCATCTTTGCTACAAGCAGCCGATGTTTTAGCTCATCCTCATTGTTCGGGACAAGCCGCAACTTTCACATCTCCCTTAAAATTATTTGACTATTTTGCCTCCGGAACTCCCATTGTCGCCACAGAAATTCCATCATTAACAGAATTTCAAAATACCCAAGCGATCGCTGCATGGTGCGAACCAGATAACCCCAACAAATTTGCCGAAAGTTTGAAGCGAGTCTTAGAAACTCATCCCCGAAAAATCGAAGGCTATCCAGATAGCATCGAATTTGTCAAGCAATTTTCTTGGGAAAAGAGAGCAAAGAAAATTCTGAGTTACGTTGATGAATCTCTACGTCCTCCAATTATTGAATAAAGACAGGGAGACACGGAGACGCGGGGACGCGGAGAGAAGAAAAAGAAATGATAGTGATGAGGAAATCTAGAAATGGGAAATATTCGTTCATTTAAGGAGTTAAGAGTATGGAAAAATGCAATAAATGTAGCAATGACAATTTTTGAATTAACTAAAAGTTTTCCAATAGAAGAACGCTACTCACTCACAGATCAAATAAGACGTTCTTCTCGTTCTGTAGCAGCTAATATTTCTGAGTCTTGGCGAAAAAGAAGGTATCCAGCAGCATTTATCAGTAAGCTGAGTGATGCTGAAACCGAAGCTGCTGAAACTCAAACTTGGATTGAGATTGCCACCAGATGTGGTTATTTAAGCAAAGAGCAAGCTTTGGATTTAGACAGGCAATGTGAAGAATTACTTAGTCAAATAGTAGCTATGATTTCACACCCTGAACAATGGACAATTAACACCCATTCGTCTAAAACTTCATAATCTCTAATTTTATTTTCTTGCTCTCCGTGTCCCCGCGTCACCGTGTCCCCGCGTCTCAATTCTTCACTATCCAAATTATTAACATGAATATTACAGTAGGAATGATTAGCAGTTATCGAGGTTTAGAAACTAGAGCCGATTGGCTTTGGCAACAAACCCCGCATCACTTTGGAATTTGGGGCAACATGCAAATGCAGGCAATAGCACCCAAACCAGATTTTCTGCTCATGTATCAATTTGATTTTCCCCAACCAACGCCGCAACAATCTTGGGTAGATAAGTTACGCAAACGCCAGCAAAAATCAGTCGTCAATGTTGATTCTCTATTGCGTGGTGTGCCCAAAGAACGGATTATTTATTTACTCAGAGAACCGCCTTTAGATGAAGTTTTAGAAATCACTAAAAAGAATTATCAAGTAGCCGATAAATATTGCAGTTACATTTCTGGCCCTGATGATTTTGCCCCTACTCCCGATTATATGCCTGCTATTTGGTATCACTCAAACACCTTTCAAGATTTGAATGAAATGCCACCTCCACAAAAAGTTGCGCCATGTAGTTGGATTACTTCAGGAATTAACCGCACAGCCAACCATCGCCAACGTTTAGACTTTTTACAATCTCTACAATCAAGTGGCATAAAGTTTGATTTGTATGGGCGGAATTTACCAGAATCGGCGAAAAAATCGGGGGAATTGGGTAATAAATGGTATGGGATGGCTCCATATTATTACAACTTAGCAATTGAAAACTATGCTGATAATAATTGGTATGTCAGTGAAAAACTTTGGGATAGTTTGCTTGCTTGGTGTTTGCCAATTTATTATGGCGGCCCGGCTGCGGATAAATTATTGCCACCTGGTAGTTTTTTAAGATTACCCAGTTTAGATGAAAAAGGCATTGCTTATATCCAAGAAGTCACAGCAACACCCGATGCATGGTATCAGGCTAAAGATGCGATCGCTGAAGCACGTCAAATCATTTTACATAAATTAAATCTGCTTAACTGGTTGTCAGACTTTGTTGTTCAACACTCATAAATTATGAATGGTATCTGTACCCTAGCCAATGATTATGTTTTCGATCAACTAATAGCTTTACTCAACAGTATTGATGTAATTTTGGGTAAAGAAACTCCAGTTTGTATCTATCCTTTCGATGATAGAACACAGCGAATTGCCGAGGAAATAGTTAATCGGCCCAATGTATTTATTTACGATAACCAAGAATCAATCGAACGCTGGGATCAATTTATGTTCTCAGCAGCACCAGAACGATTAAATCGTAGTAAATTCCGCCTTTATGGCGCTCATCGTCGTTTTTGTGCCTTCGATGGCCCCTTCGATAAATTTATTTATTTAGATGCAGACACCTTGGTGATGAATTCACTTGATGCAGTGTTTGAAAAGTTAGATAACCATGATTTTGTGGTTTACGATTTTCAATTTAAAGACGTTAGTAAAATCTACAATGTTAAATCTCCTAAATTACTAGAAGTGTTTGCACAAAAGCGCATAGATGCAGAAATATTTTGTTCTGGCTTTTATGGTTCAAAACGGGGAATATTTGATACAGAACAAAGAAATTGGCTGATATCTAATTTACAAAATGGTGAAGCAGAAATTTTATATGAAGGTGCTGGCGAACAACCACTGCTCAATTACATGGTAATGAGGTCTAAACTTTCTAGTTATAACTTTGCTCGCGAACTACCAGATAATCTTAAAACAGGATGTTCTGCCACTTCAAAACACTTTGAAGAACGAGAACATATTTTATATGACAAAGGCAATCGGCTAACTTACATTCATTATATTGGTATTCCTCCGAATCTCACCCAAGCGGTGTGTGCTGGAGAAAATATTGACTTTGCCTATCGAGATTTATTTCTCCATTATCGTTATTTACACGAACCAGAAAAGCGCCCAGTATTTACAACTCCTCCGAAGAATTATAATGAAGCTCCCACACCAAATTTATTTACCAGAGCGTTACGAAAACTGAAGTTAATCAAGCAAGGATAATTTATGAGCAGGGGAATTTATATTGTTGCCAATGACCGAGTGATGGATAATGCCATCGCCTTACTCAATAGTATTCGTTACTATGACCCAGAAGTAACTATTTATCTCATACCTTTTAACGAAAATTATCACAAGGTAGCAGAGCAACTTGCAACCTTACACAACGTGCAAATTTTCCCAGATTTAGATTTCATTGATAAATTTACCCAACGCATCGGCGAAATTTTTGACCGAGATTTCCTCGCCTTACCAAATAAAATGCGTAAATTAGTGGCGTGGTTTGGCCCTTTAGATGAGTTTATTTATATCGATACTGATATTGTCGTTTTTGAAAAAATTGCTGACAATTTAGATAAACTTGCAGAAGTGGATTTCTTTTGTTGTGATTATCATTACGCCAATGACAAGCTACGAAATATTTTTTCGCCATTGGTGAAAGAACAGCAAATCTTTTCAGATGCTCAACTAGAAGATGTTTTTAATAGTGGTTTTTGGGCTGCTAAAAAAGGAACAATTACCGAACAACAAATGGATGAAACTTTGCGCGAATGTGCAGCCCATCGCGAATATTTTGATTTTTCCGAAGGAGTTACAGACCAACCAATTTTAAATTATTTAATTCTCAAACTCATTGCTAAACGTGGAAATCTCGTTAAAATTCCTGGGGGAGGCCCCGGTAGTTGGGCGGGTTCGCGAAATTTCCAACAGCAAGGCTATGCTCTCTATGACAGGGGACAACGACTAAAATATCTGCATTGGGCGGGGACACGCATTAAAGTCGGTAGTCCTTATTGGGAATTGTGGGAACACTATCGCTATCTTCACGAGGGTAAGTTTGCTTTTCTTCCAAAATTAACTCGCCGTTTATTTCCCTTTGTTGCTAGCCGCACTTAATATGAGGAGTACGCCAATGATTGATGGTATTTATACCCTAGCCAATGATGTAGTATATGACCAACTAATTGCTTTGCTCAACAGTATCGAAGCAAATGCTGGTAGAAAAATTCCTGTTTGCGTAATTCCATATAATAATCGGCTAGATAAAGTAAAAGCAGAGATAGCAACTAGGGATAATGTCACTTTATTTGAAGATGATGCTTCAATAGCTCGCTGGGAAGAATTTGGTACTCGTATTTGGAAAGCTCATCCCAGAGCATTAAAACTGTGGAGAGAATATGGTTTAGCAGAGAATTTTCGCATAGAAAGACATAGAAAACTTTGTTGTTTAGATGGCCCATTTGAAAAATTTATTTTCTTTGATGGCGATACTCTATTAATGAAACCACTAGATGATGTTTATGAAAAATTAGATAAATATGATTGGATAACAAACGACTTTCAATATAAATCAGATTTGAAGTATATTTTTGACTGGACAGAAGATAAATTACAACAAATTTTTCACCAAGAAAATATTAGCAGCCGCATTTTTTGTTCTGGTTGGTTTGCTTCTAAAAAACATATTTTTGATGATGCTACTTTAGCAAATTTTTTAACTAGTTTAGAAGCGGGTGAAGCCGATGCCCTAGCATGGGCAGATTCCGACCAAACAGTTCTTAATTATTTAGTTTTAAAAAGTGGAATTTCTTACTACAACTATGCCAATTATGAAGGCGCTACCGGTTGCCATTGGGCTTCTAAATTTAATGTTGTAGATAATATTCTTTACGCTCAGGAAACACCCATCACGTATCTTCACTATATGAGTGTATCTTCATCGGATTTTACTCGCCTTTGTGCAGGGGAAGATGTTGATATTCCCTACCGCGATGTTTTCTTACACTATCGCTATTTAAAATCGCCTGAAAAACGCCCCCAAACCTTTACGCGCCCCAGCAAGTTAACGGTTCTGCAAAAATCTACCACCAGTTTCATTCAACAAAAAATCAACAATTTTAAGTTAAATTATCGCAATTTTAAAGATAAAATTACTAAATAGAGATGACTGTTGACTGCACCAGTAGTGGTTTGTCCCATTAGTTCTGATAAGTTCGTAGTAAGCACTTTAGTGCTTAAAAATCAAGGACTAAAGTCCTTACTACGAACATTTTTTTATTACAAAATTAATGGGAGAGACTACTACATCACCCTTCGGCATCTAAATCTAGAGATTGCATTCCTCTACTTTGGGCAAAGTTGAGCATACTTCCCAACTGCAACCACACTAATAAACAGGTTAGCAAACTGATTGGTAAACCAACTCCTAAAGCTAGCAAAGTGGGAAAACCAAATATTTCTAACCCTGAAGACATAAATAAACAAACACCAGCAGTGATGCCGAGAAATGGCACAAATAATTGTTTTAATGAGGAATTTGGCTTAGTATTTTCTGAGCGTTCCCTTGGCCATTTCTGTACGATTACTTTTAATGTTCCAGATAATGCGATACCAGAGGTTAAGGCGGCAAAAAAGCCTACAACTAACAGAAAATAAGGCGGTTGCAAGGGGAAATAGTACATGGAAACTCCTGGTTATAAAAAGAAGAATTCAGAATTGGTGAATTCAGGAATCAGAATCAATTAATGGGTGACTCAAACTCAGTTATTCTCTGATGTAGAAGTAAGTTACATCAGCGAGTGATAATACAGAAACAATTCTGAATTCACCAATTCTGACACCTGAATTCTGATTAAAACTTTTAATTTTTACCTGCTGGCTGGTTTCCGACAAAAGACCCAAGAAATGTCGCTTTTGGTAATATCGCAGCTGCACCTTCTCTGGATAATTCTGTCAAAATACCGATGGCTACATTGAATAAACGATTCGGTTTTAAGTCGTCTTTAACCAGGTTCCATAGGCGTTGGACTTCTTCGGTGTGCAGCCTGTCATCTTCGGTGAGAGCAATGACCAACTGTCGCCGCAGAAATTTGCCTTCTTCGGACATTAAATATTGCAATCCCATTTGGGCTGTGGGTACGACATCAAAATTACCATCGGTACGAGCGATCGCAATTAAATTTTCTAACCGCTCCCACTGGAATTTACCATCTTTAAATAGCACGTTCAATAGTCGTCGCCGCAATGCTGCTGATTCTCCTGTCAGCAATCGCCGTGCTATATATGGATAACCCACCTCAACAATTTTAAAATTCGGGTTGAGACTCAAGGCAATACCTTCTTGAGTCACCAAGGAACGAATAATTAAAGCAAACTTTGCCGGAACTCGGAAAGGATATTCATACATCAGTTCCGAAAATTCATCGGTGATGGTTTTGAAGTTAAAATCGCTGACGTTTTTACCGATGGCATTTCCCAACACTGCTTCTAATGCAGGTACAATTGGGCAAATGTTTGTGTCTGGCGTCAGGAAACCCAAGTTTACAAAGTCTTCGGCTAAATCGGTGTAGTCTTTATTCACCAAATGCACTAAGGCATCCACTAGGGTTTCTTTGGTGGTTTCTTCCAACTGATCCATCATGCCAAAGTCTATGTAGGCCATCCTACCATCGGGCATGGCAAACAAATTACCAGGATGGGGGTCTGCATGGAAGAAGCCATGTTCTAATAACTGTTGCAAACCTGAGGTGACGCCAATTTGAATGATGGCTTCTGGGTCTAAACCTGCTTCCCGGATGCGTTGGGTGTCTGTTAACTTGAAGCCGTTAATCCATTCCAGGGTTAAAACGTGGGTGTTGGTGTAACGCCAGTAAATGCTGGGAACTTTCACCTGGGGGTCGTTGTGGAAATTACTAGCAAATTTTTCGGCGTTGCGACCTTCATTGATATAGTCAATTTCTTCAAATAACTTGGTGCCGAATTCGTCCACAATTAAAGTCAGGTCGTGACCGAGATTCAGAGGTAACCAAGGGGCTAGCCAACCCGCAGCCCAGCGCATCAAATATAAATCGCGTGTGAGAACCGGGCGTAAGTTGGGGCGTTGCACTTTAACTGCGACTTCTTCCCCAGTAATCAAACGACCGCGATATACTTGACCCAAGCTAGCCGCAGCTACCGGGGTCGCTGACAGTTCGCTAAAACTTTCATGAATTGGGCGGTCTAGTTCGGTTTCGATAATTTGATAAGCAATGGCATTATCGAACGGTGGTAACTGGTCTTGCAACTTCACCAGTTCTTCTAAAAAATCTTTGCGTATTAGGTCTGGTCTTGTAGAAAGGGCTTGACCAACTTTAATAAAAGTCGGCCCCAGATTTGTGAGCAGTTTTCGCAGCTCTACAGCTCGTTTTACTTTGTTTTGCTCTACTCGATCTCGCCATTCATCCAACTTAATATTGAGTATAAATCCTGCAAAAGACCAGAGAATTCTCACCAGTCGCCCCCAAGCTAGCCAGGGACGGTAACGGTAGTAGCGAGCGATCGCTTCTGGATTGTAGCCTTTTAGCTGAGCAGGTTGATACTGACCCACGGCTTTGTTTGCCTCTTCAACTGTTGAAATTTACACTTTTGCTGCCTTGTTTCCTGAACTGCAACTTAGTTGCACGTACAGGATAGGAATAGTCTTTTATCTAAAACAATCAGAACTTTACCCTTTTCGGATGCCGTTCGAGGCAAATTTCGCCTATATTACTGCTTAGATTTGTTTATCTTTTTCTTAATTATACTTTATAAAACTACAACTACTTGTGCATCTATCTGATGATTTTATATTTTCTTAATTATTATTCACAAATATATAAATCTTTAATCAGATATACAAATTCGAGAGCGATGGCAGCACTTAGTAACTTCCATGTAAAAAAATATTCCATAGAAAA
>Ga0314811_100020_pt1 | contig 25641 bp, 15 predicted proteins | sample STEome_7_FD_202340 | JGI IMG/M metagenome (GOLD analysis project Ga0314811, IMG submission 202340) | Metatranscriptome of soil surface biofilm microbial communities from soil inoculated with nitrogen-fixing consortium DG1, State College... ...
CCGATGAAAACATTTTTCATCACCATGCATGTAAGTAGTTATTATATGTTCCCTGTTTCCTGTTTCCTGTTCCCTACTTAGAAGTCAGAAGTCTATTAAGTAATACAATCTCCCCTTGAGTGTGCTGGTTGGGTAATTTTTGTTTTTGCGAAAAATATTTAAATAAATTGCGATCTAATTGGTGGATTAGGGAAAACTACACTCAGATTATTTATCCAGCAACGACTCCTATGGTACAAAATCTAGTCAATGTTTCTGGCTATCGGATTAGTGAAATTATTTATACTAGTAACCGTACCCTGGTTTACCGAGGTTGGCGAGAATCTGATGAAACACCAATTGTAATTAAACTTCTGAAAAATCCCTATCCCAGCCCCATTGACTTGGCTCAATTTAGGAATCAGTACGCAATTACTAATATTTTAAATGTCCCTGGTGTTGTTCGGATATATAGCCTAGAGAATTTTCAAAATCGGCTAGCCTTGATTTTGGAGGACTTTGGTGGAATTCCTTTGAAGGAGTACGCTGCTTTTAAAAACAAAGGACTCAATCAAATAGATAATCAAAAAAATTTATTGACTGAGTTTTTAGAGATTGCCATCGCCCTTGCTGATATTCTGGCGGATCTCTACCATCATCAAATCATCCACAAGGATATTAAGCCTGCAAATATTCTAATTAATCCGACTACAAAGCAAGTCAGAATCATCGACTTTAGCATTGCTTCGTTATTAACCAGAGAAACCCAACTTTCAACCAGTCCGAGTGTTTTAGAGGGAACTCTTGCTTATCTCTCCCCCGAACAAACCGGACGAATGAACCGAGGGATTGATTACCGCACTGACTTCTATTCCCTGGGAGTCACCTTCTATGAGTTATTGACGGGGCAATTACCATTTCAATCTTATGATTTGATGGAATTAGTGCATTGTCACATAGCCAAACAACCAACACCTGTTCATCATCTCAATCCTATTATTCCTCCCCAAATATCAGAAATTATCAATAAATTGATGGCGAAGAATGCCGAAGACCGCTATCAAAGTGCATTGGGGCTAAAGCACGATTTAGAAACTTGTTTGTGTCAATTACAGCAAGGCGGCGATATTCTCCAGTTCCAACTAGGGGAAAAAGATGTTTGCGATCGCTTTGTAATTCCTGAAAAACTTTATGGTCGTGAAGTAGAAGTTGCAAACCTCCTAGCAAGTTTTGAGCGAGTGCGTCAAGGAACTTGTGAATTGATGTTGATAGCAGGTTCCTCTGGCATTGGTAAAACGGCAATTGTCAATGAAGTCCACAAACCCATTACCCGTCAGCGGGGATATTTTATTAAGGGCAAATTCGATCAATTTAATCGTAATATTCCTTTTTTAGCTTTAGTCCAAGCCTTTCGAGACTTAATGACACAATTGCTCACAGAAAGCGATGCTCAAATTGCTCAATGGAAAATTAAAATTTTAGCCACATTGGGAGAAAGTGCCCAGGTAATTATCGAGGTGATTCCAGAACTCGAACGCATTATTGGTAAACAGCCTGCTGTGCCTGAATTATCTGGTAGTGCTGTTCAAAGCCGCTTCAATTTGTTGTTTCAGAAATTCATTCAAGTATTTACAACCCAAGAACATCCCCTGGTGATTTTCCTAGATGACTTACAGTGGGCAGATTCCGCTTCTTTAAAGCTGATGCACCTGTTGATGAGTGAAACAAACAATTGTTATTTGCTGGTGATTGGAGCATATCGAGATAATGAAGTCAGTGCAGCACATCCCCTGATGTTAACCATTGAGCAGATGCGTCAAGAAGGGATTAGAGTTAATAACATTATTCTTTCTCCACTGAGTGAGACTGAACTTAATGAAATGATTGGGGATACACTGAAATATTCGCCAGAACAGGCAGTTGCAATTACTCATCTGGTATATCAAAAGACCAAAGGCAATCCATTTTTTACCAATCAATTTCTTAAATCGCTCCATGAAGATGGATTAATAACCTTTGCCACTAAAACAGGAAATTGGCAGTGCAATATTCCTTACATCCGGACGCTTTCTTTTACACAAGATGTTGTGGAGTTTGTGAAGCTGCAACTCCAGAAATTACCACCGCAGACTCAGGATGTTCTCAAATTGGCTGCCTGTATCGGCAATCAATTTGATTTAGAAACTCTGTCGGTGGTGTACGAACAATCTCCAACAGAAACCGCATTGGCCCTTTGGCCAGCCTTGAAGGATGAATTAATTTTACCTAACGGAGAAGGATATAAATTATTTCAAAATCAGCCCGTCATGGCAACTAATTATTTATCCTGTGAGAACAACCCACAAATCACAAATGCTAACGGCTCGATAACCATCAGTTACAAATTTCTCCACGATCGCGTCCAACAAGCTGCTTATTCATTAATTCCAGCAAATCAAAAAGCAGCAACACACCTGAAAATTGGTCAACAGCTGTTGAGCAATACCCCAGAAACAAAGCTCGAAGAAGTCATTTTTGAAATTGTCAACCAACTCAACATCGGCATAGAACTAATTGTAGCCCAGAGCGATCGCTTACGCTTGGCACAACTCAACCTACTCGCGGGAAGGAAAGCCAAGTCTTCCACAGCTTACTGGGTAGCAATTGAATATTTAACCGCTGGCATTAGTTTATTGAAAGCTGACTGTTGGCAAAGTCAGTATGATTTAGCTTTAGCATTGCACGAATCAGCCGCTGATGCTGCTTACCTTGGTGGAGCCTATGCACAGATGGAAGAATTCGCTCAAACAGTGATGCAGCAAGTGAAAACACCAGTGGATTTAGTTGGCATTTACGAAACCAAAATCCAAGCATACACAGCCCAAAATGATGTACTGGGAGCAATTGCCATTGCTCGTCAGGGAATGAGTCAATTGGGCTTAATTTTCCCAGAAATACCCACCCCCGAAGACATTGGGCAAGCTCTTGAGGAAATCGCCGCCTTAATTGCCGGACATGAAATTGCCCAATTGGTGGACTTACCGCTGATGACAGCAAAAGACAAGCTAGCAATTACCCGAATTGTAGCCAATGTTGCGCCCGCCGTTTACATTGCCGAGCCGAATCTATTTCCCCTACTCATCCTGTCCCAAGTCAAAGCATCTATTCAGTATGGCAATGCTCCATTTTCTGCCTTTTGTTATGCCTGTTATGGCATTTTGTTACAGGGAATTCTTCAGGATATTGATACAGCGCATCAAGTCGGCAACTTGGCTTTGGCACTAACGGATAAATTTAACATTAGCGATGTTAAACCTACAGTCTTTTATGTCGTGGGTGCTTTTATCACCTATTTGAAGTCTCCTCTGGAACAATCCTTACAATTGATGCTGGAGGGCTATAAAATTGCCTTAGAAACCGGAAACTTATACTACGTAGGCTTCAATACCAAAGACATCTGCCAGTATTCTTATTTTATGGGTCGAGAGTTGAACTCCTTAGAACAAGAGATACGGGCTTACACTCATGTTTTGGAAAATTTTAAGCAAGGCACAACCCTCAACTACTGTCGGATCTTCTGGCAAGCGGTTTTGAATTTGCTAGGCAAAAGTGAAAACCTCTGCAATCTTCAAGGAGAGGCTCTCAAGGAACCAGAATTTGCCACTCAATTAATTAATGCCAAAGAATTTACTGGGCTGCACTATTTCTTATTGCATCAGTTGATTCTTTGTTATCTATTTGAAAATCTCCCTCAAGCAATAGAAACAGCCGCTCAAGCCAGAGAATATCTAGTTGCGGGCACTGGTTATGCCACTGTGCCGATATTTTATTTCTATGATTCACTAACAGCTGTTTGTGAATATTCCCAAGCTACAGTTTCTCGCCAAGAACAACTGCTGGCAAGAGTCAGAGACAACCAGAGCAGAATGCAGACTTGGGCGCACCATGCACCCATGAATTATTTGCACAAATTTCAATTAGTACAAGCCGAACAATGTCGTGTTTTGAGACAAATGGGCGAGGCTGTGGATCTCTACAACAAAGCAATTACTGGGGCGAAACTCAATGGCTATATTCAGGAAGAAGCCCTGGCCAACGAACTGGCTGCTCGATTTTATTTAGAATGGAACAAAGAGCCGATCGCTCAAATATATCTCACAAATGCCTATTACTGTTACCTTAACTGGGGAGCGGTGGCTAAAGTCAGGCATTTGGAACAGCAATATCCTCACTTGTTGGCTGCGATCCTGGAGCAAGACGAAATTAGTAATTCAATTGTCAATCCAACTACCACAATTGGATTGGGAAGCAGCAGTTCAAGTGTGACTGAAGCTTTAGATTTAGCAACAGTCATCAAAGCTTCTCACGCACTGGCTGGAGAAATTGAATTAGAAAAGCTGTTGACGACCCTAATGCAGGTGGTAATTGAAAATGCTGGGGCTGAAAAATCTGCACTTTTGCTGCTTCAAGAAGATAATTGGGTAGTTGCGGCTCAAAAAAGCAACAAAGCAACCACACAAACAACTATTACCAATCAAAGTCTTGATTCAGAGAGTGTCATCAATCTGCACTCCCTTCCTCTTGAGGCGAGTCAAGATATTCCCAAAACCGTTGTCAACTATGTCTCGCGTACCAAAGAAACCCTTGTACTAGATGATGCTCGTACAGAAATCACCTTTGTCAACGATCCCTACATCATTCAATACCAACCAAAAAGCTTGCTGTGTACGCCGATTCACAATCGTGGCAAACTCATTGGCATCTTATATTTAGAAAACAGTTTAACAACTGGAGTCTTTACCCAAAAACGTCTTGAGGTTCTGCATCTGCTAACATCCCAAACTGCCATATCGCTGCAAAATGCCATGCTCTATAACAATCTAGCTGTGGCAAAAGCTCAACTAGAAGAGTATAGCCATAGTTTAGAGCATAAGGTACAGCAAAGAACTCAAGAGTTGAATGATAAAAATCAACATCTATCAGCAGCTTTAGAGGAACTTAAACGCACGCAAACCCAATTAATTCAAACTGAAAAAATGTCTTCTCTAGGGCAAATGGTGGCGGGTGTTGCCCATGAAATTAATAACCCGATTAATTTTATCTATGCTAACCTCACCCATGCCAATGAATATTTTCAACAGATGTTGCACATAATCGAACTGTATCACCGCTACTATCCTCAACCTGTGGCGGAGATTGAAGAAGAAGTAGAATCAACAGATTTAAATTTCCTCAAATTAGACCTGCAAAAATTGTTGGAATCAATGAAAGTAGGAGCAGTTCGGATTCGTCAAATCGTGCTTTCTCTCCGCAATTTTGCACGGTTAGATGAAGCAGCAATGAAACCTGTGAATATTCACGAAGGAATCGATAGTACTTTGCTTGTGTTGCATCATCGTCTAGAAAAAAAACCATATCGCCCCGCCATCAATGTGATTAAGGAATATGAAAATTTACCAGAAGTTAATTGCTATGCCAGTCAGATAAATCAGGTGTTTATGAATATTTTGAACAATGCTATTGATGCTTTAGATTGCTCATTTCCTATCAATGAAGGAGAAAATCAACAACTCAAAATTCCCACAATTAAAATTCGTACTCAGATGATTAATTCTCATACAATCAACATTGAAATTGTAGATAATGGAATTGGAATGTCTGAGGAAGTGAAGCAACGATTATTTGACCCATTCTTTACAACAAAACCTGTGGGGGGAGGAACGGGTTTAGGATTATCCATTAGTTATTCTATTATGGAAAAACATGGTGGACGACTAAATGTCAAATCAGAACTAGGACAAGGGGCAGAGTTTTCGCTTTTACTTCCCGTAAGAGGATGTTTGAAAAGTCTAAATTAATACAAAACTCGGCGATTAGAAATCGCGGCTACACAGACTAAACCCACCTCCGTGGGTTTTAAAACCTTGATTTTCTGTTAGTCCGCGCAGGCGGACTTTGCTTGTGTAGTAGCGAATTATATTCGCCCAAAACTTTTCAAACATCCTCTAAGGGCGTACGGTCGTTCGCCCCTACTGTGAACCGTCAACAGTCAACACTCAACAGTCACCAACTTTCATTGAACTCACGTTAAGTTAAATTCCGTGACTTTTACCAATTACCCAATTACGTCGGAAAAAACGGGCTAAGGCTGACTCTTCTAGTGATAAATAAATTGGGCGTCCGTGGGGACAGGTGCGGGGGTTACGAGTGCGTTGCCAATCATCTAAAAGTGTCTGCATTTGTTGTAGATTCAATGGCGTACCGTTCCGAATTGCACTGCGACAAGCCACAGCAACTTGCGCTGTTTGTAAGTCACCTCCCAAACTCAATTCTAAAATGGCTTCTGCACAATCTTGGCGTTGCTGTAACATTGCGGGTAGGTTACGAACAGCCCAAAGTTGTTCGCCAAAGGGTTCTATATCTAAGCCGATGCGTTGCAATTGGGATACTTGCGCTGGGGACAAGTGATAGAGAATAATCGGCGGTTCAACACAAACTAGTTGCCAACGATCGCATAATTGCTCATATAAAACTCGTTCGTGGGCAATGTGCTGTTCCACTAACCACATTCCACCAGAATGTTCGGCAACTATATAAGTATTATTTACTTGTGCCACAGCTTTTAGAGAGTTAGGAGTTGAGAGTGGAGAGTTAGGAATTTTGTCATCGCCGTTGGGATTTTGAGGATTGAAATTGTAACCGCCTTTAGCTTCTGCGGCCTTGAGTAATGTACTTACTCTTGTTGTGTGGACAGTTTCTTTGAGATTGACAGCAGAAATTTGTAGTGCTTGGTTAATTCCTGCGATAATTTGCTCTTGCCAATAAGTTATTTCATTGAGATAAATTTCTGTTTTTGCAGGATTACGATTCCAATTAATTTGATCTGGCGAAATCACAAGATGCAGAAAACAAATTGGATAGCGATCGCGTGGTAATGTTTTGTGAAATGCTGATAATATTGTCTGCTCCAATTCTGCTGACTTTACCATACGTCCGTTAATGGCCACACGTACCCAATCTGGACGATGGCGATGGCAGCGATCGGGTAATCCTACTACTAAGTTTAGTGTTGAGTGGGGAGTGGGGAGAGAGTGAGGAGTCAGGAGTGAGGAGTTAGGAGTATTGGGGAGAGAGTGAGGAGTGGGGAGTTCTGAGTTTACCGGGTTGGGTACTTCGAGTTTGACTTCTTGCAAATCGCCCTGTCGGACTTGGGGTAAGATCTGCGGTAGTAGTTGCCCGGTTGTGGCAGTTCTTGAGATGGTGAACCATTGGCGATCATTTTGGCAAATTTGCCAGGTGACGCGGGGATGACACAAGGCAATTTGGTGAATTGTTGCTTGCACGGCTTTCATTTGCTGTGCTGTTGTCGGTAGTCCCTGACGACGAGATGAACAATTACCGAAAAGATTGGAAACTGTCACCACTGTACCAGGGGCAATGGCAGTTACTTCCACTTGCCTAACTTCTCCGCCATAGCCGTAGACTACTCGCCACCCTAATTTTCCATCCGCAGGACGGCTCAAAATTTCTAAATCTGCCAGATTCGTTAAACTATGTAAAGCTTCACCCCGAAAACCCAAGCTGTTAATTTTCCACAAATCGGCACTAGAACGAATTTTACTGGTACTGTGGGCTGTGGCTGCTTGTTGCAAATCCTCTAGGTTCATTCCACAACCATTGTCTGCAACGCGAATTCGCCATTGTTCTGGCCATAGGGAAACTATAATTCGTGTTGCACCTGCGTCTAGGGAATTTTCCACTAATTCCCGCACTACAGAGGCTAGAGAGTCAATGACCTCTCCTGCTGTAATCAGATATACAACTTCTTTTGGTAGAGCTTGAATAGTAGATGCCATAAGTTATAGTTTATAGCTTCTGGCGACAGAGAGATTGAGAGAGTAAATTTAGTAGAAATTTTGATTAAATATGAAGAAAGCTCAATTAAAAAGCGATTTTTGATAAATTGTTTGTGGGATTTTAAGCAAAAAAAATTTATGAATTCAGGAGTCAGAATTCAGCATAAATAGGACTTACGCAAAAACTCTCTGAAGCTCTTATTTCTCCGTGCCCTCTGCGTCCTCTGTGGTTCGATTCTCCGTTACCTGTGCGTAAGTCCTGATAAATTCTCGACGAATGGCAAATGAACAATCACTAGCAGGTGTTAATCCACATTTAAACCATTGCTGAATTTACCAATTCTGAATTCTGACTTCTTTATCTATAGGACTTACGCAAAAGTATGAATAAACTAACCGCAAAGGACGCATTCGCGCAGCGTCTCGTCAGAGAAGGGCACGAAGTTATAAGAGTTTGAGAGAGTTCTTGCGTAAGTCCTAATCTAATTACTTTCGCTTAGTGCCAAAACTTTAGGTGATTCAAGTTTCAGTAATCCGTTCAATAAGGATACTGGACGTTGCCTGTAAGGCCAAGCAAAAGCATGGCGAAACGCTGCATCCTGACAAGCTTGGAGTTGTTCAAAACTAATAATGTCGTAAGTCAAGAGATTTTCATATTCCCAAGGCAAACGTACATTGTGTAAACCAGCATTATCAGTACAAATAGCGATATCGACACCGGCATCAAAACAACGGTCAAAAACTAATTTAAGTTGACGTATATCCTGTAATGTACCAGTTTTTAGATAAGTCGTTGGGCAAACCTCTAAACACTGCCCGCGTCTAGCTAAATCCGGAAGTAATTCTGGATACAATAAAGGAATTTGAATGCCGTGACCAATTCGCATCAAGTAGGGTAACAATTGGGGGTAACAACCGGCGGTAGTTTCAAATAAATGTCCGGTGGTGTTAACATCGAGCGATCGCGCATAATTATATAGACTAATCCATTCTTGGAGGCGATCGGCATAATAGCTATCACCCCCAGCTACATCTACTCCACAGACATAATCCTTATTTTGCGCTGCCAAATCAATAATCGCTTTGTTCACCTCATAAGGTAAACGCGTGTGCATACAAAGAATTTGGCTAGTAACAATGGGATATTCTGGCAAATGACTAGCTTTTCCTACCACTTGGACAATTTCTGCCATCTTGTCAATTCTGTCTGATTGACTCAAATGTTCAGGTGTCCGTAAATAGGGAGTGTAGCGCAGTTCCAGATAAGCCAAATTTTCAAAAATGTAAGCACCCCGCAGCAAGCGATAGATAAAATAAGGCAAAGTCTCTACAGTTTGGACGCTTTCTACCAAGGTGTGCAATTCTAGATACTCATCTAGGGTATTGCGTGGGCGGGTGTAAAAATCTTCAAATTCCGAATAGTCACCAAAGCGGGAAATCAACTCCGGAGAATGTCGCTCGAAATATCGCCACAATACTCTGGGTACGACCGAACCGCCTAGATGTCTATGTAATTCTGCATATAAAGCCATAATGGTATTTTTAGGGAAAAATTTTAATAATTGTAACAAAAACCATAGAGAAAAAATCTCTCCTCACAGCAAAATTATGTAAATCTACGTTAATTGATGCTAAATTTTGCACCAATTTATGTAAAAATTCTTTTGTAGTCAAGGTTTTAAGCAAAATACCTGATACCAATGTCAGCAAATGCCACAACCTTTTTACCTGAGAACAGCAAACTACTGACGTTAATTTTTACAATTTTTTCTAAATACTTCTTCCAAATCCCATCTTTCTCATCCCCGCACTCCCCAATTAACCTTCTCCAGTAACCGATTCGAGTTAAGGGTATTTGTTGGTTGGGTTGGGGCAATACCTTACCCAACAAATCCGCAAAATGTTGGGTTGCCCTACAGCCGTTCTTAGCCTGTAGTCCATTATAACTGTCGCGCACCTTGCGGTATAAGCTTTTTAAACACCTTTTACTCTTACAAGGCTTGAAAACTTTGCTATTATTTAGGCATCTGCGAAAGTAAACCTTAAAACCCAAATACAGCAAAGCTTTCAAAGGTTAGCAAGGTTGCAAAACACTTTCTCCCTATAAGGGATTGAAACTAACTAACTTTTCGATATCCTTGCTTTCTATCTGAGCTTGCAAAAGACTTTCTCCCTATAAGGGATTGAAACACTTGAGACTTACTAAATCCCTGTAGGGATTGAAATTAAGACCATGTTAAAAAACACAAACCTAAAGAGTATCTCTAAAAAATTTCCTATAGCCAGAAATTGTGCTTCGTTGAAACAAAATGAGGCAATGAGAGCTATCGCATATAGTATGGATTTACTAATACCTGGTTTGTATATATGGCTACTTGGTTTTAGTTTTCGCATTGGTGGGAGCGTACCAGATGATATGCCCTATAAATATCCCGGTAAAATTCACGAGTTAGCTGGAATTGCTTTAGTATTACCAGGATATAGAATTTTTACGACTTACCAGGGTACTTATGACCCTAAACAGACATCAGATACAGGGGCTAACAGCTTTTAATTGTACGGTTCTCGACTCAAATACTTTTGAAACGTTGATGACTCAGGCGGGATATTCAATGTCAGGTAGCGCACCTGCACAGTCTAATAGAATAAAAGTATGGTGGATTCATAACGAATACCCAAGAGTCGAGTCCGTATATAGTCCAGACAAGAGAATAGTAATAACGGCGTATCATGTTAACTAATATTAACCAATTTCTAACGCGAGCAGAAAGTTTTGGTCGATAGAGTTTTTCTAATCTGTAATACTTTCACTACCCCAATCAATTAGCCATCTCCAGTAACTGATTCGAGTTTCTGAGAAACCGAAGGGGTTTGTGTGGATGTTAAAGCAGGTAAGTACACTGTGAATTGAGTACCTCTGCCTACCTGAGTGTAAAGATTGACAAAACCACCGTGATTTTTAATGATGCTTAGGGCTGTGGAGAGTCCTAAACCCGTACCTTTGCTGACATCTTTGGTGGTGAAAAATGGTTCAAAAATTCGTTGTTGTACTTCCGAAGACATACCCATACCAGTATCAGTAACCACGATCGCAATATAAGAACCCACTTTGGCATTAATATTAATCTGGGCAGAATGTTCGCCGATCACAACATTTTCTGCTACGATTTTCAAGATACCGCCATCGGGCATAGCATCGCGGGCGTTGACTACTAAATTCATCAGCACTTGATGTAGTTGAGTTGCGTCTCCCCGGACTTGCCAAAGATTTTTGGGAATATCTATTTGGCAGATAATAGAATCGGGAAATGTTTGAGCGATAATTTGCTCAATTTCTGCCATTAGAGGTTGAATTTCAAGAATTCTTCGTTTGCTTTCAATACCGCGTGCAAAAGTCAAAATTTGCTTGAGCAAATTAGCACTGCGTTTGACATTATTTTCTAAGGTTTGTAGTATTTTCTGGCTTTGGGTGTCAGGAATTTTTTTTTTGCAATAACTGAACTGACATCAAAATCGGCGATAGTAGATTATTGAGGTCATGAACGATACCGCTAGTTAGACTACCGATACTCTCCAAGCGTTGCGATCGCAAAAGTTGAGCTTCTAATTGTTTGTGCTGTGTAATTTCGGTATTCACGCTCAAAATCGATTTGAGTTGTCCATTATCATGCTGTAACAATATCCACCGACTTTCAACAATAATTTCCTTACCTTCTTTTGTTAGTTGATACAATTCACCCCGCCATTCACCAGTATTTATGACACTTAAGTAAGCATCTTCAAACTGTGGTGAAGTTCCTTGATACAAAAGTTGCCCAATATTTTTACCCACAGCTTCCTCAACTTTCCAACCGTAGAGACTTTGGGCGCTTTGATTCCAAAATAAGATTTGGTTGTGGATATTTTGTACTATAATTGCGTCTTTTGCTACATCTAGTAGTAACTTTTGTTCGCAAATTTTCTCTTCTGCCTGCTGGAGTTGTTTAACGTAATTACACAATAAGTTATACAATAACGTTACCAACAGCAAATGTAAAACAACAGTCATTAAAAATCTCATTACAGCTTTTTGGGAAATTGCTTGAGACTCCTGTATCTGTCGCTGTAATAAATTTTCCTCTGTTTTTAAAGATTCAGAAATTAGCTGTTGAATTTCTTTGCCTATTTGCTTGTCTTGTTTAGACAAAATTATTTGTTTAGTTGCTGCCAATCCCTGGTTTTTTCTTAAGTAAATTTCTTGTTGCAGCGTGTTGAATTTGCTACTAATTTTTGACTTTAATAAATCAAACCACTGCTGTTGTTGAGGATGATTAGCAATTAATTGATTGAGGTTGTGGAGATGGCGATCGCTGTCTTTATACCCCCGATAATATGCTGTGAGAGCTTCTATATCTGATGTAATTAAATAATTCCGTTGGGCAGTTTCAGTATCTTTTAGAATACTTTGTATAATTTGCAGTTGGGTAATCACTTTGTGAGAGTATGTCACAGATTCACGATTATCAATCAGCTTAATAGTGCTGTCATAGGTAATTAGAGTATTAGTAAATACAATTGATAATGCCAAAATAAATATTGCTTTGTGCTTTTGGACTCTAGACCATTTTTTCATCATGCGATCGCCCTTTTGTTGCCCATGACCTCCAGGACTGATAATTAGGCATTGAAAACAAATACTGAGAGTATTTGAACCAGTAGGAAAACACAGGTAATAAAATACAAGCTGTGAAAGTTGTAAATTTCTTTAATTTTGGGGATAATCATGTATACACAATAATCAAAAACCAAACCGCCAGTTTTTAATATATATTAATTTTTGAACTTACTAGCTGCTATTTGTCATGAGTTATTGTTAACTAATCAATGATAAATGACAGTTAATGGTAATGGCGATCGTAGCCATAAAAAATTGCAGATACACACCTGATTTATTGCTTATCTCAAAAATTAGGGTATATTCCCGATTCATGTTTTGTAGTGACATTTTATGGTGAATTTCCCAATGGTAAGTACCTACAGTAATTCTATTTAATTAAAAAAAATATTAGTCCTGGCACTCACCAGTCAAGGTGTTTCAAATTTCAACAACTATATCTTTGCTTGTTGGCTGTTGACCGTTTACCGTTAGCTTTCAACAAACCTCATAAGTGATTATGCTATTTAGATATGTCTTACAGACTTCCAAGTAAAAAAAATATTCCATTACTATTGTTGATTGTTGACGGTTCACAGTTAACCCATTCACTGGAATAATTTATTTTTTGGAGTTCCCTTAGCTTAACAGTCATCAGTCAACACACTGCTATATATTTTTTTGCATAATTATTGACATTTTTCCCAAAACATGTTGATAATTATAGTTTGTGGAAACTTTACCTCTTAATATAAACGCTTGGCTAACGTAATTGTCATAGGTGCCCAATGGGGCGATGAAGGAAAAGGTAAAATAACAGACTTGCTCAGTCGGTCAGCAGATGTTGTGGTACGTTATCAAGGGGGTGTCAATGCTGGACACACAATTGTAGTCAAAGGTCAAACCTTTAAACTGCATTTAATTCCCTCTGGTATTTTGTATCCGGATACTGATTGCATTATCGGCTGTGGCACAGTCATCGATCCACAGATTTTGATAGCAGAACTCGACCAACTAAAAGAATTAAATATTTCCACTGACCACCTGCTGATATCTGAGACAGCCCACGTAACCATGCCTTATCATCGGTTGATAGAACAGGCATCAGAAGAACAACGGGGAAGCCATAAGATCGGCACTACAGGTAGGGGCATTGGTCCGACTTATGCTGACAAATCTGAACGTACAGGTATTCGAGTTCTGGATTTGATGGACTCCGATGGGCTACGCGAGCAGTTAGAGTGGACGATAAATTATAAAAACGTCATTTTAGAAAAGCTTTACAACTTGCCGCCTCTAAATCCACAAGAGGTGATTGAGGAGTACTTGGGGTATGCAGAACGCTTGCGGCCTTATGTCGTTGATACATCAATAAAAATATATGATGCAGTTCAGCGACGGCGGAATATTCTGTTTGAAGGTGCACAAGGCACACTCCTAGATTTGGATCACGGAACTTATCCCTATGTTACCTCCTCCAACCCTGTAGCCGGGGGGGCTTGCGTTGGTACGGGGCTAGGGCCGACAATGATAGACCGGGTGATTGGGGTATCCAAAGCCTACACCACCAGAGTGGGAGAAGGGCCATTTCCCACAGAACTGGATGGAGAACTGGGAGAATTACTGTGCGATCGCGGTGCCGAATTTGGCACAACCACCGGACGCAAACGGCGTTGTGGTTGGTTTGATGCCGTCATCGGTCGTTATGCCGTGCGAATCAACGGCATGGATTGTATGGCACTTACTAAACTGGATGTCCTCGATGAATTAGAAGAAATCCAAGTTTGTGTCGCCTATGAAATAGATGGCGTCCGCAGCGAACACTTCCCCACCAGTTCCCGTCAATTTGCCAGATGTCGCCCCATTTATAAAACCTTACCAGGATGGAAAGTGTCAACAACCCACTGCCGCACCCTGGAAGACTTGCCACAACAGGCACTGGACTATCTAAAATTCTTAGCAGAATTAATGGAAGTCCCGATCGCGATCGTTTCACTAGGAGCTAGCCGCGATCAAACCATTATCGTAGAAGACCCCATCCACGGCCCCAAACGCGCATTATTGCACGCCGATGGCACACCCGCCTCGTTGCTGAGTGCGTAGGGAGTGGGGACTGGGGACAAGGGAGACAAGGGAGACGAGGCAAGGAGCAGGGGAAAATAATAACTCCCCAGTCACCAGTCAACAGTCAACAGTTAACAGTTACCACTCCCAATGCCCCATGCCCAAATGACAAATGACAACTGACAAAGGAAGGTTCTATGGCGATTACAGTTGAATGTAAAAAGCGACCAGAAGGTAGTAAGCCCAAAGCTTTGCGCCGTTCTGGAGAAATCCCGGCAAATTTATACGGTCACAAAGGTACAGAATCAATTTCTTTGACCATTGATGCCAAAACCGTTGAGCGCTTACTTAAAAGAGCTTCAGTCAACAATACTTTGATTGACTTAAAGGTTACCGATGTACCTTGGCAGGGTCAAGCTTTAATACGGGAACTGCAAGTTCATCCAGCAAAGGGTACGCCTTACCACCTGAGCTTTTTTGCAGTTGCGGGTCATGGCGACACCACTGTAGAAGTACCACTGCGTTTTGTCGGAGATGCTATTGGTGTTAAACAAGAAGGTGGTGTACTAGACACTGTTGTTACCGAATTGCAAGTCAGTTGTGCCCCTGAGAACATCCCAGAGGTAATTGAAATCGATGTCGCTAACCTGAAAATTGGTGACACTTTACATATCAGTGATATTTCTTTTCCTCAGGGTGTAACACCTTTAGCTGAATCAGAACGAGTTATCGTCAGCGTTCTACCACCGCAAATTAATGCTGCTGCTGAAGAAGAAAGCGAAGCAGCTTCTTGATGGCGAATGGGGGTGAAAACCCTCGTTTACCCACAAAATCCTTGTTGGAGACGTTGCATTGCAACGTCTCTATGTTTTTTTGAATAGCAAATTGGTGTTTGCTTGGTTTACAGAATTGCCATTCGGTAAACTATGTAATAATTTTTGATGTTACCAGGGGAAACTCTGGTTTTTCTATATTTGAACTGCAAAGGCGCAAAGAACGCAGAGGCTAAGAAATGACAGAAGTAACTCTTCCGGCTTTAATTAAGCAAATGTTGGAGCCTGGATTTTATCCCCACGAGGTAACAGAATCTATCCAACTCATTCAAACTCACGTTTCTTATGTGCTGCTGACTGGGGATTACGCTTATAAGTTGAAAAAGCCTGTTAATTTCGGGTTTTTGGATTTTTCGACTTTAGAGAAGCGGCAGTATTATTGTCAGGAAGAGTTACGGTTAAATCAACGGGGAGCAGGTGAGTTATATTTAGAAGTCTTGCCCATAACTCTGGTAGGGGAGCAATACCAACTAGGGGGAACAGGAGAAGTAGCAGAATATGTGCTGAAAATGCGTCAATTTCCCCAAGAATCACTATTAAGCACGATTTTTGAACAAGGTCAGTTACGTGAAACACTCTTAGATGAGTTGGGACGGATAGTGGCTCAATACCATGCCAAAGCGGAGACTAATGATTATATTCGCGGTTTTGGTGAAGTGCCAAATGTCCGAGCCGCCTTTGATGAAAATTATCAGCAAACTGAAAAATATATCGGTGGCCCCCAGACTGAGGCGCAATTTACACAAACAAAGGAATATACAGATCGGTTTTTTGCCGAACGTCCAGAATTATTTGCTAGCAGAATCCACAACGATTATATTCGTGAATGCCACGGGGATTTACACCTGAGAAATATTGCTCTGTGGCACGATAAAATTTTGCTGTTTGATTGCATTGAATTTAATGAGCCGTTTCGGTTTGTGGATGTCATGTATGATGTGGCATTCACCGTGATGGATTTGGAAGCACGGGGACGCAAGGACTTGGGTAATGCCTTTTTGAATGCTTACATCGAGCAAACTGGAGATTGGGAAGGTTTACAGGTATTACCGTTGTATTTAAGCCGCCAAGCTTACGTGCGAGCCAAGGTAACTTCATTTTTGCTAGACGATGCCAGTGTACCCCCAGCAGTGAAGGAAGAAGCAACACAAACTGCTACTGGCTATTACAAACAGGCTTGGGAGTATACTAAACCAAAACAGGGACAACTCATTTTGATGTCGGGGCTGTCTGGTTCTGGTAAAAGTACAACAGCGAAACTTTTAGCTCGTCAACTAGGAGCAATTCACCTGCGTTCCGATGCAGTGCGGAAGCATTTAGGCAAAGTTCCACTGTGGGAGAAAGGGGGCGATGATTTGTATACACCCGAAATGACAGAGAAAACTTACACCCGCTTGTTGTCACTGGGGATTATACTGGCTAATCAAGGTTTTGATGTAATTTTAGATGCCAAGTATGATAAACAAAAGTTACGGCAAGAAGCGATCGCCCAAGCTACAAAAAACCAACTTCCTCTCCAGATTATCCAATGCACAGCACCCCTGGAAGTTTTGCAAGAGCGCTTAAATAAGCGCACTGGTGATATTGCCGATGCCACTGCCGATTTGTTAGACTCACAACTCAAGCAAGCTGAACCCTTCACCGAAGAAGAAAAAACATACGTAAAGATTTTGGATACAACTCAGCCACAAGAGGCACTATTAAAAGCAGTGATTCCCTAATAAGTGTGCCAATTTTAGATTTTAGATTTTAGATTAAAAAGAACTTCAGTACTTCTGTAAAGGAGCAACCTGTAGACGCTGTTCCTAGTGAATCCAACAAATCCAAAATCCCAAATTTAAAATCCCATACTTTATGATTTGCTGAAGCTGCACTGTTTCAATCCAAAATTCCCCTTGGATTCCCCAAAATCTCAAAATCCAAAATTGATTATGGCAGACAAAAAAAACGACTTTTTTACTATTTCTCCTAGCTTCTTTTCTCAGCTATTATTTGGCGCATTTTTAACATTTATATTAATCATGACCGGTTCGCCAGTCCCCCTAAGCATCTTCTTAGGAATTTTGGGGGGCTTTATCCTCACCTGGATTACAAGTGCAACCAATAATAGTCCTCAACCTCCAACAGTAGCCTCCTCTGATGGCGTTGATACAGGATTGAAATACTGGTTATTTTTCATGCTTGGTTTTGTATCTTTGGGATATCCAGCACCCATGAGTATTTTCCTGGGTGCAATAGCCGCCTTGGGTGGAGGGTGGATTACTGCTTGGTGGGGAAGTAAAGAAGAAGCTAAAACTCAATTGGAAGTTGAAGAATCAGAAGAAACTGAAATTCAAGAATCCAACCAAAGGATCAACAAACGCCAAAGAAGAAGACCCACCCGCCGTTCCCGTCGTACCAGTGGAAGTATTAATTTTAGGTTTTGGCAAAGATAGGGATTGGGGATGGGGCATTAGGAAGGGGGAAAGGGAAAGGGGTAAGGGGGAAAGGTTAAATTTATCCCTTTACCCTTTACCCTTTAACCTTTTCCCCTACCTCCCTATTCCCGAGTCCCTAATACCCAATATGTTTTTATATCTTTCCAAATTACTGCCACTATTTTTTTACCCACTAGGACTGGCTTGCGTCAGTTTGATAGTGGCTTTAGTCACATTGTGGAAACGACCGCGCATTGCTGCCATTGCCATTACTTTGGCACTAACTTTACTGCTGTTTTGTAGTAATGCCTGGATTGCTAAATCGTTAGTGCGATCGCTAGAATGGCAAAATCTCACCACCACCGAAATACCCAATGCAGAAGCGATTGTGGTGTTGGGTGGCGCTACTAAATCAGCTTTCCCTCCAAGACCTACTGTTGATTTGAGCGAATCAGGCGATCGCGTCATTTACGCCGCCCAACTTTATCGGCAAAAAAAAGCACCCCTAATCATCCTCAGCGGCGGGCGCATCGATTGGCGTGGTAGCGGTTCCCCAGAATCGGCAGATATGGCCACAATTCTCACGTCTATAGGTATTCCATCCCAGGCAATTATCCAAGAACCATTATCTTTAAATACTTATGAAAACGCTGTAAATGTCCGAAAAATTATTGAGGCACGTGGTATCAAAAAAGTATTATTAGTAACTTCAGCAATGCATATGCCGCGATCGCTCAAGATTTTTCAACGTCAAAGAATTAACGTGATTGCCGCACCTACTGATTTCCTCGTCAGTGAAGGCGAACTGCAAGAACTCGGCAGCACCCCCAAAGCCGCTATACTGAACCTATTACCAGATACCGATAACCTGCACCAATTTACCACAGCTTTAAAAGAATATATTGGTTCTTTCGTCTATTGGTTACGCGGTTGGCTTTAATTTAGTTAGGAGTTGAAAGTGAGGAGTTAGGAGTTGAAAGTTAAAAGTTATTAATTATCAAGTTAGGAGTTAGAACTTATTAATTATGAGTACAGTAATTACTACAATTGCAGGCTCCTAATTCTCAATTCCTAACTCCAAACTTCTAACTTTTTAATTCCCAACTCCCAACTCTTAACTCCTAACTCCTAACTCTTAACTCCTAACTCCTAACTCCTAACTCCTAATTTTATTAAGATTATGTCTAAAAATTTACCTTATATTATTCCCTCGCCTCCACCTCAAGTTGAGGAAAGCTTTGCCGTTTACCAAACAACCCATCAGTTTTATCATGAAGTTCAGACACGGGAAGAGTTTCGGCGTTATTGTGAATGGTATTCTGCTACAGCAGAACGCAACCGCCAAGACTTACAAAAAATGCGCGGCGAACTGAATATTTTCCAGTGGTTTCGCCGCCGTTGAATTAAATAACTTCTAACTCATTTTCACGCAAATGAGCTTTGAATTTTTTAGTAAACTGGACTAAAATCGGCAGATTAGCGCTTACAGGTCTACCTTGCCATTGAGTGACAATATCTATGACTTCGCCTTCTGTGCCTTTGAGGTCAAAAGGCTGATTTCGATGTTCTGGATGATGATAGATTACCACCGAATCTTTAACGCGCACGCGATCGCCAACTTTCATAACAACATTTACACCTTGCATTTGCTTTTCCACAAGTATCTGCTACAAAATATATGATTAAATCGCCCAAAATTTGATTTAATCAGCTATTTCTTGACGCTTCATAGGGGGGCGACGGCGCATTTAACCCTCCGCGTCCAGGCACGTTTTAGCCATCCGTGCATACTTTTCTTAGTTTTTTGCCGCGTTGGCGTATATCGCCCTCACCCTCCGCTTTCACCCCAAAACCAGGGAAACGAAAAAAATCAAGCGATATCAGATGTCCTGACTGTTTTGGCAAGACATATAACCTTTTTATCTTCACTCCAGGATGTTCCTTAGGTCAACTCTCTCACCAATTTTCACCCATAACAAATAGACTTCTAAGAGAAGTCGGGAAAAGGGCAAGGGGAAAGGGGGAAAGGTTTGGTATTTTCCCTTTCCCCAATAAAGATGTATCCCTTTGACCACAAGAGTGCAAAAAGCACTTTTGCAAGAAACTCCATGAGCTGCGCTCACAAGGAACAATAAAAATCAATATTCTCATGCCCAATGCCCTATTTTTAAGGCAGGTCTAATGTCTTCTACCATTTCCAAAAATCTTTGAAACACATGAATAGACTGTAGGGGCGTACAGCCGTACTACAGTCTATCTGTATCAGGTATTTCGTGAAATGGTATGACTATTTCATGTTGGTAATGAATCGAGAGTGCGAATAATGGCGATCGCACTCCAGAAAACAGTTTAACAAGGGGCTAAAATTGAGGTTTGGTTTCTAGCTAGGAGTTGCTACAAGTGCTTGAGAAATCCATGTAGCATGAAATCCGTAAGGAACGCGCCCAGGCATAATTACCCGCGCCACAGGTTCGGATGTAAAGTTTTGGGCATCAATAACCAGTAATTCAGACTGCTTGACTACCGCGTCCCAGACCATCGTCAGCAACCAACCATCGTCTTCAGTACTAGCACCGGGGCGAGGTGCAAACGCACTATCACCACCAAAGCGCCCACGTCCAAACTCATGCACTTGGGAGTTACCAGTTTCTAAGTCATACTTAATCAGACCATCCAATAATAGTCTGGGTCTCATATATGTTGCTTGCCGTGAAGCATACATATAACGTGTTTTCCGCCCCGTGAAATCATCGTTGATGCGGGGAAATTCTGTAGCAACATCATCTAAAGGTTCTTCTTTCACAACACCCGTCACTAGGTTGATTCGATAGCGATACAGGCGGAATTGTTCAAACTCAGTTTCCCCACCTTCACCTTTGTCTTCTTGAGGAATAAACAGATAGGTATCGGGTGTTCGGGTAGCTAAGAGTACCACCTCGTCACCTTCTTCCCAAGCATTGCCCACATGGTAGAGCATACAGGCAGAAACCTTAAACCAACGGATTGTTCGATTATCGCCGTGGCGGGGTAGGATACCGATACGGCTGGGGTTTTGAGCCTCAAATTTAATAGGTAGCTGACCTTGCATGATTCGCATCGGTTTGAAGGTGAGCGGCATATCTAGGAAGATGGTGTAGTGTTCAGTAATGGCAAAATCATGCATCATCACCGGGGCTGGTATGTCAATGGGAACGGTGCGCTTTAATTCCCCTTCTTTGGAAATGACACTATATTCCAGGTAAGGTGGAGCGATGGGTGCAAAGCCGAACACAATCATTTCACCCGTTACTGGGTCAATTTTGGGATGTGCTGTAAAGGTGGAAGCGAGTTTGTCGTTAAAGGTATATACGCCAACTGTTTCTAAATCTGGAAGCCGGATTTCATAAGGTGCGCCAGCTTCCCACAAAGCCAATAATTTACCAGCATGGAATACACATGAAGTATTGGCGGTATTCTTCATCATCAAGCCGTGGGGTGCGTCAAACCTTGGCAAGTTTAGCAGCCCAGGCCAAATTGCTTTGGCTTGAGTTTGCTCTACTTTAAACCCATCTGTGCGGATGTAACGGTTGCGGTAGCTAGCTTTGCCATTGCTCATCTCTACACAGTGAAGCATTCCATCTCCATCTAACCAGTGATGAAGTCCTGTGGGCTTAAATTGGGGATTGGGGCCGTTGCGGAGAAACATCCCTTTTAGTTCTTTGGGAAGTTCGCCTTCTACTATGAGATTATCAGCAGTGATTTCTTTTTTGACTGGAGCGAAGTTGTCAGTTAAATAAAGCTTCGCCATATCATCCGCGAGAGTTTTGATATTCGCAGTGATGCTGAAGCGACTGATCACTTGGTAGGGAACGCGAGCATAATAGCCAGTCCCTAAAGCTGTTTGATTAACCATTGACGATCGCTCCATCTGAACTACGCCCGCCAGGAATTTGCTATCAAGCATCATGCTCATAAATCGACGCTGTAGAGTCAGTTGGCGGCTGGAGTTGTTCCCTATGTCTGTGGCTGTCAGTTCTTTTAAAAGTTCCTTTTCCTCACTATCCAACTCACCATCGCTATGCATCAGTGAGTTTATAGCTTCATACAACTCCTGAAAATCTTTGTCTTCACTATTTAAATAGGTTTGTAACCAGCCATAACATTCTTCTGGCGGTACTGGCTGATCGGACAATAACAAGGATTTAATCTCTGGATCGTCAGCCAGTCCTTTCTCCTTTGCCATTCGTTGCAAGAATTCTTGTTCTCCTGGTTCGAGTTCTCCATCGATCCAGGCAATACCAACGAGGAGCTTTAATAATTGCTTATCATCTTTTGCAGCTTTTTCTCTACTTGCAAGTAAGATAGCTTGGGGAATCGCTACATTAAAATGCTCATGATTTTTTGCATTATTACGAATAGTCTTTTCGCTGCTGTACAAGATTTTACTCTTGTCAGGCGTTTTGACTACAATATATAAATCGGGACTGCTTTCAAATATCTCAAATTTGCCTTTAAAATCTGCTTCGGAGTATGCAATTTCAAAAGCTCCATCGCTATTAGTTTTTGCTTGCCCTAATTTATCGTTCTTAACAACATCTTTGTCAAAGGCTTCGATAATTAAGTTAGGAATACCACAATTACTTTCGGCTTCGTAAATTCGTCCACTAACCTGAAAAAGCTTGAGATTATTCATGATGATTTAAAGATTGAAAATTTTTTTGAATTGTCAGTTGAAACGAAAAAAATGTGATATTTAGCTTTAGCCTTAATAGTTGTTTGTGGAATCAGGAAACTCCACAAGAGCTAAATTTTACGCAGGATTCCAAGTGCCGTGGAAACCATGAGGAATGACGCTTGGCAATGCCAGTTTGCAAACAGGTTCTGCGTCTAGGCGATCGCTATCAAATACCCAAACTTCGCTACTATGAGAATTACCATCGTAGACTACTGTTAATACCCAACCTTGTTCAGGATTTTGGCTATCTTGGGCGTGGATGGGTTCTGTGACGTAGCGATTTTCTCCTAAGTCTGCTTCGGTGAGAGTTTCAGTTTGGTAATCAAAACGTGCGATCGTGTTGAACCATTCTTTGCTAGCATCGGCATTTTTTCCGATTAAAGATGCATAAGTGTAACGCCAAGGTTGTCCAACTTGCGATCGCTGTACTACTGGAAACTCACACCTACGGTTGACAACTTCTTGGGCGCTGATGATTTTACCAGTTAGGGGATTGAGACGTATTTGCCACAGCGTACTCAGAGAAAGTGTGTGTGTTTCACCAGTGGCAAATTCTCTCAAGAATTCATTAGTTTGTTCAAAGTCTGAATATCTCACCAAATCTAGAATTATTGTGCCTTCTTCATTCTCATACCCATTGCCAACGTGCCAAGAAAACCAAGGATCGGTTTCACCACGACTAACTAGGGATAGGTTTTCGCGGTCAAAAATCAAAACTTGGGTTCCTAACTGTGGCTTCCACAACAGAGAATCACTAAAGGTGGTCAGACCAAGAATTAATGATAGTAATTTCATGCTCATTGGTGGCATGAAAAACACAAGATATTTTTGCGTCAGTACAAAATCATGGATGATAGAGTAGCGACCTAAATTGAAAGTATTTCTTTGGATAATGTTGCCAGTGTTATCGCTCTTGTAAAGGTTCAGTTGTACAGAAGTACCGATACTGACACCAAAGTTAAAAATCTCGCCTGTGTGTGCATCGCGTTTGTAATGAGCAGAATAAGGTAATTGTTTGGGTAAGGCTCCTAAATTATCTAAGCCTATGGTGTCGAGAGTTTGTAAATCCAGGGCATAGGGATGAGTTGCTTCCCACAAAGCTAATAATTTATCAGGTAAAGCCAAAACTGAGGTATTAGCTGCATTCTTGATCGGCTGGAACCAACGCTGCCAAATCGGGCCTGGTTTGTGCGTTCCATAAACATCATAGAGGAAGCGATCGGCTTGTGTTTCCGCTTGGTATTCTGCTGTTTGCACGTAGCGATAGACTCCAGTGGCTCCGGCATCGGTAAAATGAACAGCCAAAATTGCGCCATCACCATCAAACACGTGTCCCACACGTATACCACTGCGTTCAAAGCGTGCAGGGCCATTACGGTAAAGTGTACCGCGCAAACCATCGGGGATTTTACCAGAGAGAACTGGTAATTTGGTAAGAGGAAATTCCGTTGCAGGCTTAGCGATCGCCTTTGCCCAAGCTTTTTTGGTTGATTGTTGATCGATTGTAGTCATCTCAAATCAATGGAGATTTTCTTTATAAGGAGAATTCAGCAAATCCTGAGTCAGAATCAAGCCATGAATTCTGTACGAGTGGTTGATAGCGGAGCGGTAGCGAGTCTTGCCTACGGCACGCTGCGCGAACGAGCGTCGCATCTGAAATAGAGTATTCACCAATTCTGAATTCTGTTTTATGCAGGATTCCAAGTGCCGTGGAAACCATGAGGAATAACGCTCGGTAATCCCAGTTTGCAAACAGGTTCTGCGTCTAGGCGATCGCTATCAAATACCCAAACTTCACTACTATGAGAATTACCATCGTAGACCACAGTTATTACCCAACTTTGCTGAGGGTTTTGGGCATCTTGAGCAGGTTGTGGTTCTGAAGGATAAAGATTTGGTTTGAGGTTTGTTTCCACAAGGGTTTGGGTGTGGAAATCAAAACGGGCAATGGCGTTTACTAGTTCTTGGCTAATATCTGTTCCTTTGGAAAATGAGGAAAAATATGTATACCGAGAGGCTTGCCCTACATTTTGGTCTGGTACTTTTGGGAACTCGCAATGTCGGTCTAGTATTTGCTCAATAGATGTAACTTTGCCAGTTTGGGGTTGAAGATGTACTCGTGTTAGTGTACTTTGAGCAGAGGTATGAGTTTTACCTGTGGGTACTTCTTTAAGATATTGGTTTGTTTGAAAGTCTTCGTAGCAGGCAATATCTATAATTGCTGAACCACTAGCATCTAAATGACCGTTGACAAAATGCCACTGAAACCAAGGCTTGGTTTCACTACGACTTACTAGAGATAATGTCTGGCGATCGAAGACTAAAATTTGAGTTCCCAACTGAGGTTTCCACTCTAGGGCATCACCAAAGCTGCTTCCTAGCAATACAGGAAGGAAATTCAGCCGCACTGGCGGTATGCAAAATACAAGATATTGTCCTGCCAAAACAAAATCATGCACTATTGGTATGCCATCCAGAGGGTATGTTGTCTGTTGGATAATTTTGCCAGTGGCATCGCTCTTATAAATATTTAGTTTGGCATTTAATCCGGGAATAATACCAAAGTTAAAAATCTCACCTGTTTGGTCGTCGCGTTTGTAGTGTGCGGAATAGGGTAATCCTTTATTTAACTCTCCTAAATCATCTTCGCCCCAAGTTTCTAAAGTTTGCAAATCCAAGGCATGGGGTCTACCAGCTTCCCACAGTGCTAAGAGTCTATCTGGAAGTGCGATGACAGAAGTATTAGCAGCATTTTTCACTGGTTTGAGCAATTGATTCCAAAAAGCTCCTGGTGCAGTCATACCATAGTTACCGTAGAGCAGTTTATCTGCTGCGGCTTCTTGTTTGTAGCCAGTTGTTTGCACGTAGCGATAAACTGCGATGGCTCCTCCATCAGTAAAATTTACAGACAGAATTGCTCCATCTCCATCAAACCAGTGCCCCATCCGCCTACCGCCACGTTCTAGCCGTGCGGGGCCATTACGGTAAAGTTTGCCACGTAAGCCATTCGGTATTTTACCAGAGATAATTGGCAGTTGGGTCAGAGGAAATTCTTTGGCTGGTTCGGCGATCGCACCTGCCCAAGCTTTTTTGGTTGACTCTTTGCTGATTGTATACATTCGCTCGACATCAATGAAGACAATGGCATGAAGACTATTAAGTATTA
>Ga0314811_100021_pt1 | contig 25613 bp, 22 predicted proteins | sample STEome_7_FD_202340 | JGI IMG/M metagenome (GOLD analysis project Ga0314811, IMG submission 202340) | Metatranscriptome of soil surface biofilm microbial communities from soil inoculated with nitrogen-fixing consortium DG1, State College... ...
ATAAATACTACATAGGAAATTAAGGGTAATGAGGAGAAGCGATCGTAGAGATTCTAATATTGAGAATGCTATTAATAATCCTCGCTCAAAACAGAAAGAACCAGTTTCTTATCATGAACTGAAACTTTCATTGATGACTGTTCGTGCCAACCTTGAAGAAGCTACATCTGAACGCGATAAATGGCAACAAACTGCAAAAGAACACCAAGAAGCCGCATCCCAACTAGTTCATGTTAAGCAAAAAATTGTAACTTACCAAACTGAGACTAATCAACTAAAAGAACAAGTCACTCAAAATTATCGATTCTATATTGATGAAAAAGAAAATCATCAAAAAACACTGTATCTTTACAACGAAGAAAAAGCTAAACTATCCCAGATAGTTCATGTTCACCAACAAGAGATTAAAAATTATCAACTTCAAGCAAATGAACTAAAAGAGCAAGCTACTCAAAATTATCAATTCTATCTTGATGAACAACAAAATCATCAACAAACCCTCTGTCTTTACAACGAAGAAAAAGCAAGAACAACTGAATTATTTACTAAGTATGAGACAGTAAGCTCAGAACGAGAAATGTATTTGAATTTATACAATGAAGCTAAAACTGAACTTAAGCACGAACGACGTTCCAAAGCTAGTATTAAGGGATGGGAAACTCGTCGTAAAGCTGAAAATGAACGATTAAAACGAGAAATTGCTCAGATGGTTGTGCTAGTGCGTGAATCTTTAGCAAGTAAGGATGAAGCAGTCAATAATCTTTATATCGTAGCAGAGCGTATGGATCGAATTCAATCTTTAGTTGATTCAGTAGAAGAAGAAACAACTAATAATCCTATGGGTTTGGTAGAAAAATTTAAACGCATCTGGCTTGCAATTAAAGAGATTATTTCTGAATAAAAAAACATACTCATGAGCAAAAAATCGCTACCAAGCGCCGAAAAACAAGGTAAAGGAAGGCTAGGAGATCAAATTCGTAGTATTGCCGATCGCCTTAAACAAGAAACTGATATACAGATAAAAGCGACTTCTCGTATTTTAGGAGCCGCTGCTCAGATTGCCGAAAATCATGACCAACTGATTAGTGAAGTAGTTGATATGGTTGAGTCAGACCTCGAATTAGAAAAACAGGTATCTCAAAACCATATTTATACTATTGATATTTTGAAGCAACAGTTTAAAACATTACGAGATGCAAAGGCTCACTTTAATCTGAAAGTTAGTAGTTGGCAATCACTAATTGATACCTTAAATGCTGGATTATCCAAAACAATCATAATACATGAAAAACCTCAATCCAATCAGAATTTTATAGATACCCATATTCCCAAAACTACAGTTGTTTTAGAACCTGATGTTGCCGAAATGTTTCCCACCTCAGAAGCAGTAAATGAAGCACTACGTTTTTTAATTCGAGTTACAAGTAAAAAAATTCTTGTTTGAAACCAAGTACAGAAAAATGACAGCGTTTTTTAGGTAAATGAGGTACATGGGTAGGGACGAACGGCTGAACTTTTAAAACATCCTGCCAGCGGTTGGTAATTTTAAACCGCAGAAATATGACAGCCTGTCTTTTGACACAATCTCAATACTATAGCAACAATACTCCGTAGTGATTGTTTTAACTTGGTGTGTAAGAGAACGTGAAAAAGCATTTTTCGTTGCTAACAGTAGGTTTACCGAGTTTACTGATAGCGTTTCCTGGTTTAGCTACTGAGACTGAAATTCAACATAAAAATAGTGATAAATCAACGGAAATCATTGCAGATATTCCTAGTTTGAGTGAAATTGAGTTACCCGCAACAAACGCTCAATTATTAACTCAAGAATCTCCATCAACTGAAAGTGAGTCAGAAACTCAGCCGGAAATGGAGTCAGATTCTAGCGACGATGGAGACATTAATATAGAAGCGATCGGAGAACCAGACAGGCTACCTCAATCTACACCAACTTATGTAATTGAGAAAGAAGAAATTCAAAAACAAGGTGCAACTAGCTTAGCTGATGTTTTAAAAAGAATGCCTGGTTTTGCCATTAATGATGTCGGCCCCGGTGCAGATATTCACACAGGAACATATTATCGGGGAGCCTCAATTAATCAGTCTGTATTCCTGATTAATGGCAGACCAATTAATAATAATGTCAACACTTATCATGGTGCAACTGATTTAAATAGCATTCCTGTAGAAGCTATTGAACGAGTAGAATTGTATAGCGGCACGGCATCAGCTTTGTATGGTTCCTCAGCCTTTGGCGGAGTTGTTAATATCATTACCAAAGAAGGTTATGGACAGCCTAAATTCTCTGGTAGTACAGAATTTGGTTCGCTGAGTTTAAATAATCAACAAGTAAGCTATGGTGGTTCGGTTGGTTCTGTAAAATACAATTTTAGCTTTGAAAGATTCTTTTCAGATAACCGTTATCGTGTGCCTGTAGGTGCAGCAAATCGCGATAGTCAAGGGTATTTATCGAATGCAGACACAGCTACAAGTACTTACTTTGGTAGCATTGGTTTAGATTTAAATCGAAGAAATTCTTTGAATTTAGATATTACTAAACTCAGCAGTCGTCGCGGCTTAATATATTTCGGTTTTCCTCTCCAGCAAGATAGATTAGACCACGATGGTTTAAATGTTGGCTTATCTTGGAAAACTCGACTTGGTAACGGAGAAAACTCTAATTTAACAACATCAATCGGCTATAACCAAGATTATTTCAGCACCTATGGCCCTACAGGAGCATTTTACCGTACAGGAGTTTTAGATACGCAACAACTCTCAGCTAGAGTAGATCATGAATGGAGAATTACTGCCAATAATAAATTGCGCTGGGGTTTGGATTTAAAAAATACCGACTTAAATGGTGATGTTTTGAGTACAAGTCCTAGTAGGATTGCTAATAACGAAACCGAAAATAGGAGTTTGTTCAATACAGCTTTATTTGCTGTGAATACTTGGAATTTTGGCGAAAACTTTTTAGTAGACTTAGGACTCAGACAAAGTTTTGACAGCGAATTTGGAAGTTATTTAAATCCTAGCGTTGGTTTACGTTATGCCGTTACACCGATAGTAGCATTCCGTGGCAGTTGGGCCGGGGGACAACGCAATCCTGGGTTGGATCAGTTATATGTTTATGATACGGTTCATGGTTGGGAACCTAACCCAAATTTAGAGCCAGAAACCGGTTCTACTTGGACTGCGGGAGTCGATGTCAAATTTTCTGATAATTTGATAGGACAGTTTACTTATTTTGGTAGTAGCATAAGCGATCGCCTGGGAATAATAGCAGGCAGATGGGAAAACATTGGATTAGTAGATACCAATGGTATAGAAGCTGCATTGCAATTAAAAATTGCTTCTGGCTGGTCAACTTTTCTCAACTACACTTATACAGACGCCCAAATCAAAACAGGAGCAGAAAGAGGTTTGCAGTTAGGTTTAATTCCTTATTCTGTATTCCAAACTGGTGTAGGTTATCAAAACGCAGGTTGGCAAGCTAACTTATATGTTACTTACAACAGTGGCGCTCGCAGATCTATCTTTACTAACCCTACTGACAGGACTACAGATTTTGCACCATCTTTTGTGAATTTAGATTTCACCGGTCGTATACCTTTAACTAGCAATTTGGGACTGACAGTTTACCTAGAAAATTTACTAGGGGAACAATACGAGCGAGTTAATCGCATATATAGCCCTGGTTTTACTTTTCGTATTGGTTTAAGCTCAAGTTTGTAGATAATTAATTGGGCAAAATTAATACTCGACTCAGACAATAGGCTAAAACTTACACATTGAAGCCTGAAACATAAGATCCCTGCTAACCCCCTCTTGTGTCACCTTCCGAGGGGGCGATCGCCTCGTGCTTAAGGCTCATCAAGTAATTATAGAACTTTGGACTAAGATTACAAACGTAGTTGTCTAGCATTGTATATCGTTGGGTAGCTTTGTACAGATTTCTATAAGCGGTGACATCCCAAATATCCTGGGATTCAAACAAATATCAAACAATAATTACTAATAGGACTTACGCAAAAACCCTCTGAGAATCTTATTTCTTTGTGTCCTTTGCACGGCAGTTGCTTCAAGTCGGGGAACCCGCCCAACGCACTGCCTCGTCTTTGCGGTTCGTTTTTTCATGATTTTGCGTAAGTCCTGTACTAACTGTAAATATTTGAATAATCATAAAAAAATCCCTCTACCCCGATGGCACTGAACTAACTACAAGGTAGAGGGTTAAGTTTATCTTAATTTTTTTCTAGGTGCCGGTTTAGTGAAATTACTTGCAAACAACTAGTTTCTTTGATGAAAAATCCACTAAAACCTATGTTGTGTTTGTTTGAACCTGCCTGCTTGAGTTGCCCCTAACCCTAGTCCCAATCGGGAATCTCGGCATCTTCTCCACCAATACCGATTCCAGTGTTAAATATTTCGGCATCAGTCAGATTGAGATCTTTCATTGATGCTTTATACACATTAGAATCATGAATCGTAGCGCGAGTGAAATTTACCCCGTTGAGATTGGCTTGCTTCATATTCACATTGGTGACATAGGCTGATGTTAAGTTAGCACCTGCCAAGTTAGCACCAGTCAGATCTGCACCTTCAAGGTTGGCTTCTACAAGATTGGCTCCTTGGAGTTTAGCTCCTCTTAAGTCAGCACCAATTAAATGAGCGCCACTGAGATTGGCTCCCGATAGATCGCATTGGATACATTCCCCAGTCGAAAGGAGCTTTTGTAAGTCCTGCGGATTCTCAGCTCTGACCGAGCTAATGAAAAATAGGGGAGTTGCTAAGGCTGTGGCCGCTAATAGCTGGAGTTTCATAATTTTCCCCCTTGATTATCAAGTTGCGTCCGTTCTTTACCTCACAGTTCTATTATCTCACCAAACTTCTTCCCGTTACAGATTGACCTGGCAAGACTCTTGTGTTAGAGAAGCAAAGATGAGGGAAAAACAAAAAATACGATTTATTTTAATTTTTGCTTATTTTACTGGAATAAACCTTAAAATCCGCTGCCGTTAAATTAGTGTTAAATCTTTAGCAAAGCTGACACACATCGGCAGAGTTGCACTAAAAAATAAGTATTTATACTTTCAACATTCATCGAAAAAGGGAATAGGGAACAGGGAACAGGAAAGAAAGCTCTCTAAGGTATACTGAATTTTTTCATAAATCAAATATGAGTCCTATATCATCAACTTATGAAACCTGAAATAGCCATTCATCTGTGGAAATTACTTTGGCAACAATACAGCGCCAGAGTAAATTACGCCCGTACCTACCAACAAATGATTACCGCTGCGGGTGGGAACGTCGCCAACGACCACATTGCTTTTCGGTCTTTGCGTCTATTACTAGATAGTCCACAAGGTCAAGTTAACCTGGGCATTGGCTACTTGGAAAAAATTGTACAAGCTTTAGGTTATGTTGCATCTGGCGAGTATACGTTTGCGAAAACTCATCTCTATGCCCGTCATTATCATCATCCACAGCAAGAGGAATTTAACTTACCTAAACTATTTATCAGCGAGTTAATTGTTGACGAATTGCCTAGCAATATTGCTCAAATCATCTACCAAACAGTATCTTCATTTGAATATCAACTTACCTCAGATGTTAATTTTCTTCTAGAAACAGAAGAAAACATTGAAATCATTGCCCAACAACTGCAACAAATATTTACCCGTCCTTGGCTACCTCCCCGGCGTTCTCTGGTCGAAGAGGTGAATCAGGTTACTCAGTATGGTGCTTGGGTATTGCTGCACGGTTATGCTGTCAACCATTTCACAGGCTACGTTAACAGCCAAAACACCGCAAAATATCCAGATATAGACACCACTGCCAGTAGTTTGGCTAACTTGGGCGTACCAATGAAAGCAGAGATAGAGGGAAATATTGCTTGTGGTTTGCGTCAAACAGCGACTCAAGCAGTAACCGAAATGGTGACCGTGTTTGATGATAACAGTGGTCTAGAAATTCAGATTCCTTGGACTTACGCTTATTATGAGATTGCCCAGCGCTATCCAGTGGAAGTCGAACCCGGAAAGCAGGTACTTTTTGATGCTTTTTTAGGAAGTAATGCTCAGGAATTGTTTGAAATGACGCGTTTATCTAAGTAGGAGTGGGGAGTGATAGTTATCTGTTGACTGTCCAATGCCCAATGACTAAATGACTAATGTTTTTAAGAATTTTTCTCATTTAGGTGTATTGTGATAAAGGGAAGCAAATTAGAACACAAAGTAGTGCTTCAGAATAAGTCAACCAGATGATCGCACAATGCCTCTTAAAAGCTTTTGCACAAAGTTTCCAGATTTTTCTTACCGTTACATTTGCCAGTGCTACATTCCCTGTTATTGCATCCGAAGAGCGATTAAGTTCCACTAATCAAGGCGATGTCCTTCAGACTGAGATTACACAACAGGATCTCAAAATCATTGAACAATTAGTAGCCATTGCTGAGGGCAACTCAGCGCAAGTGCTGGAAACAAAAGCTGCAATGGGGTTGAATGCTTTTAGAGATATTGTAACTATTGAATTATCTCCAGGTGTCAGTACGATTTCAACATTACCGGATTCTTCATCTGAGTACTCAAACAGCTTTTCCTTGACTATTACGGTTGACCCGATTAAATTTATCAGTACTTTTGGGCAACTTCCTGTTTTGCGAGCTCGTTGGAAGGAAGCTAAACAGCAGAAAAGATTAGCTATTGTGCAATATTATTTTGCCTATATCCAAGCCCGTCAAGCTGCGATGATTGCCACTTATAATGTACGCAAATTTGCTAAATCATCGCGCATTGTCAGTATTGATTCTCAAGTCACCCCTCCTAGTAATATTAATCATCTTGCTAATCCTGATTACGTTGCAGCTGCAACATCCTTGTTGGATACAAACACACGCCAACAATTGGCATTGGAAGAATTGGCAGCTTGTGTTGGCTTATCTTTGAAAGAAACCATCGCCATTATCAACAAACAATAGATATTGCAGGGAATAGGTATACAAAGGCTTTTGGTGTTGACTGTTGACGTGACGCTCAGAGTTATTATTCTCCCCATCTCCCCCATATCCTATGGCCAATTCCTTCATTTAACAAACTCCGGCAGTTCTATCCAAAAACTACTACCGTGGGAGATTTCTGACTCCATACCTACCTGTCCTCCCATGCGTTCGATGCCTTTACGGACGATCGCTAGTCCAATTCCTGTACCAGGGTAGGCTTCTATGCTGTGTAGACGCTCGAAGACACCAAAAATCCGCTCCCAATGCTGGGGCGAGATACCTATGCCGTTGTCTTCTACCCACAAACGCACGCAGCCTCCGCGGCGTTCTGTCCAAATTCTGACTTGGGGTTGAACTCCAGAAGCTACAAATTTAATGGCGTTGGTTAGTAGGTTTGTAATAATTTGCTCGACGGTGCGGTAGTTTCCTACAACTTCTAGTAGAGGTTCAGTAATTGTCACTTGTGCTTGGTTTTGTTGTAGAGATACTTCTAATTGAATCAGCACTTGTTTGACTAGTGAGTTGAGGTTTATTGGTTGCAGTGGCAAATCAATGCGACTCAAGCGGCTGTATTCTAAGAGGTCTACCAACAGGTTGTCCATACGCTCGACGTTACTGGCAATGCGATGGAGTAAATCTTGCCCGCCTGAGTTTAATGCGGTGTCGTAGTCTTCTAAAAGAATAGTGGCAAATCCCCGAATAGCACGTAGAGGTTCTTGTAAGTCGTGGGAGATGGAATAGGCAAAAGCTTCTAGGGCGCTGTTGGCTTCTTCAAGCTGCTGTGTGCGGTTGTGAACTATTTGTTCGAGTTGTTCGGTGTAGCGCTGCAATTGTTCGCGCAGGCGAGATTGTTGAATGGCGATCGCCAGCTGATTTGCGACTTCGCTGGCAATTTCCACGTCTTCCTCGCTTAATGACCACGGTTGAATTACTCCCACGTTCAAAGAACCGATTAGCTGTTGTTGAGCAATTACAGGTACATTCATAATTAAGCGAATGCCTTGGTCGAACAGCCGTTGTTGAACGCGGTATGGTCTTGGATGCTCAGCCAAGTTTTCGATCATCATTACTTGGTTTTGTTGCAAGTTTTCAATGTTGCCAAAATCATGCAATGAGAAAGTTTCGCCTATGGCAAAGCCAATGCGATCGCTAGACTGGACAGCTAAGACAGTAGCTTGTTGCTGTTCCAAATCAAACAACGTCATATCTATTAATTGACAGGGAAGTAAGGGATAAGTTGCAGCTAGAGCCGCTTCAGCAATTTCTTGAGGAGAAATCGCCCCCAAAATCGACCGATCTAACTCTTGGAGAGTTTGCAATCTTGTTGCATAGCGCTTAAGTGCTTCTTCTGAGCGTTTCCGCCCGGTAATGTCTTCCACCAGCCCATCAATCACCTCCTCTCCATGAGTAATATTAAGAGTTTCATTCACTGATAGCCATATATGGCTACCATCTTTTCTCCGTATCCTTAATTCCCGTTCTCGTCTTTTGTTTGGTGTAATATCTCCAGATCTGGAAAAAATCTCATTAAAGTTAGTATTAGACTGAATTTCTTCTAGAGAATCAAGTCTCAAAAGACTGAGAAATGCACTATTAACTTCTAATATGCGTCCGTCTGGTATTGCTCGAAATACTCCGACATTTAATTGATTGAGTAAAGATTGCAAGCGATTTTCTAAAAAACTAGCTCTTTGGCGAGTTTCATTGCGTTCTAAAACAGATCTTACCGTTGCAGATAAACGAACTAAATGCTTGGGTGACTTGAGAATATAATCATCGAGTCCGCTTTTCATCGCCTCAACGGCGATTTCCTGATTGCCTGTGTTAGTAAACATAATTACCGGGCGATCGGGGTAGCGGTTCTTTAAAAGATGTAATATTTCCAAACCATTGTTCCAACGAAGTTGATAATCAGTGATTGTCAGATCGAAGCGACCTGCTGCCAATGCTTGCTCAAAGTTTTCTGGTTCACCCACTTCCTCTATTTCTACATCGGGAAATTGTCGCCGCATCTCCCGAATAATCATGAAACGGTCATTTGGATTGTCGTCAATAATCAGAATGTGCATGAGAAGCAAAAAAAATTGATGCTTGAAAAGCTCTAAGTGGTGAATCCTTACTAAAGAAAGTCGATTTAATAACTTGCAATTTTTGTAGCATCTGTTAAAAATGTAATGCGTAAGTTTTAAATCTTTCGGTATTGTGTTCTCAGCGAGAATACACCCTACTAAGGAATCTCAACTTCAAGCTATCCTCAAATAAATAGACCATGCCTGAGAAATAAACGCAATGCTCGTTGGTGTTAACTAGTGTTAACTATAAGGTAGAAATATTTTAATTATTGATTTCATCACCCGCCTTAAACTTGAGTTCAAGGCTAATAGTAAAAGTCTAGTGAATTAGAAAAAAGATTTTTAAGGTATTTAATCATCTTCAGATGATTTGCGCTGTTGGCAAAAAACTTTACTTTATTGCCGGACATGACTGATGAGCATTGCCCTTGATTCTTACCACACAATAGTTCAACTCGGTAAATTTTTTCATGAATTCTGAATTACTTAAAGATAGCTTTTTTAGCCTCAACCATTATTGACACTCCCATCCTTTGAAAGGCTAGGATTGCCAGGTTTAAGAAAATGAAGTTGTCTAACTGAAGTAAACCAACGGCTGTTGATTTAAGTTCAGCCAATAGGCATCAAGTAACTTTACCATTGCCGTTAAATCACTGAATGCCACGGGTTTAACTAAATACGAATTCACACCCAGGTCATAAGCTTTATGAACGTCGGTTGTTTCTTTAGAAGTTGTCAGCACAACAACTGGTAGGCGTTTGAGTTCTGGTTGTTGCCTGAGCCACTCTAAAACCTCAAACCCAGATTTACGGGGCATTTTCAAGTCTAATAAAACCAGTATCGGCAGAGGGTAGCGTTCTCGGTCAGCATATTCCCCTTCACCACAGAGGTAAGAAATAGCAGCTTCTCCATTGCTTACAACTTGTAGGGGTTGCATGAGATTGGCTTTGCATAAAGCCCGACGAATTAAGAGGACTTGATTGGAGTCGTCTTCTGCCAGTAAGATTGTCTGCTGGTCTGTGTTCATGTTTTCATGGAAAATTTTTGTAGTTGAATCCAAAAGCGGCTGCCTTGACCTTCTATTGACTCTACACCCACTTGTCCCCCCATACGTTCAACACCTTTGCGGACAATGGCTAAACCAATGCCAGAACCAGGATAACTTTCTTGAGTATGTAATCTTTCAAATACATTGAAAATTCGCTGCTGATGTTCTGGTGCAATGCCAATACCGTTATCTTCTATCCAGAGGCGAACAAAGGACGCGGGGAGTGGGAGACGCGGCGACGCAAAGAAATTATCAAATACTCTCTGTGTCTCCCCTTGTCCCCGTGTCCCCGTGTCCCCTTGTCCCCGTGTCCCCTTGTCCCCGTGTCCCCGCGTCCCCGTGTCCTCCCCATCTCCCCCAACGATTTCTGCCCAGATACGAATTTTGGGTTGCCTGTTAGCGGGGACGAATTTAATTGCATTACTCAGCAGATTTACGAGTACTTGGATTAAAATTGTCCAATTGCCTGTAACTTCTGGAAGTGGTTGCTCTATGTTTATTTGAGCTTGTCGCCATCGCAATTCTACTTCTAGTTGGTTGAGCGCTTCTGTAACAATGTCTGTTAAATTAAGTACGCGCAGATTAATTTCTACTTGACTCAGACGCGAGTAATTGAGTAAGTCTTGAATTAGTCCATCCATGCGTTCGGCAGAGGCGACAATCCTTTGAATATAATCTTGTGCATCGCTGTCCAAGCAATGACTATAATCTTCCTGTAGTGCTTGAGCTAAACCTTGCATTGACCGCAAAGGAGCGCGTAAGTCATGGGAAACTGAATAACCAAAGGTTTCCAGTTCTTTGTTGGCTTCCAATAGGGCGGCTGTGCGGTCGGCGACTCGTTCCTCTAATTCATTGGCGTAGTTCTGCACCGCCTCTGCCATTTCACGATAGCGAGTTTCACTTTCTCGCAGCTTTAACTCTGTGCGTCTCCAAGCTGCATTCAATTCGGTAGTTAGCAGCGATACGATCGCAAATAACCCCAAACGAATCGAACCATCGAGGGCTAAAATATTCAGTGAATAAATTGGTTCTAAGAAAAACAAAGCGATCGCTAAGCTACACAGTAGGGTTGCCAATAAACTTGAGCCGCGAGTCCCATACCAGGAACTCAACACCACAGCTGCAAAAAATACAGAAAAAGTAATGTTCTCTAACAGTGGCGATATCAGTAGAGAAAATAACAGTGCTAAACCGCTGGCGAGTACAGCAATGCCATAGCTTTTTTGCCAGGAGCGATTTGTATTGTGCATTAGACACCTGCTGGTGTGGTCTTAGGACTTCTAAGTAGGTCGTGGTGAATATTTATTCTCAGGATAAGGCAGGGAGCAGGGGGCAGGAATGAAGAGGGTTTTAGCTTTGGCATTGCTGAATCTAGGGATGATTTTTACCTCACGCAAAGGCGCAAAGGCAGCAGGGTCTTGGGAGTTTCCCCCATGAGCGACTGCCGCGCCGAGAATCTACCTTTAGCCTTCGTCAAAATCTTAATTCATACCGCATTTATGCAACGCCTTAGCTTTATAATTTTTCTTCACATAGTTTGGTTTTATTGTACCGACTTACTTACCTTAGAAAGCAATACGCTTGGGTTAAGCATTTCTTCCTTCTCTTTGCGTCCTACCCTACGGGAAGCCACTTCTCTACGAGACGCTCCTTTGAAGGTGTCTATGCGTCCTTTACGTTTTTTAAAAAATGCACCTTTGTTGCATCAACTGACATCTTTGTTGCATTGACTGGCATCTTTGTTGCATTTACTTACATCTTTGTTGCATTTACTTGCACCTTTGTTGCATTTATTTGCACCTTTGTTGCATTTATTTGCACCTTTGTTGCATTTACTTACATCTTTGTTGCATTTACTTGCACCTTTGTTGCATCAACTGGCATCTTTGTTGCATCTTGCTACTACATACCCTTAACGTCAACAGTCAACCTTGCACTAAATTGCCAATAGTTTCAATTAACAGGGCTGGATCTATTGGCTTGCTGATGTGGGCTTGAAAACCAGTTGCCATCGCTCTTTGTTCGTTACCTTCTCCGGCATAGGCTGTGAGGGCGATGGCTAAAATTTGTCCTCCTTGTTCTGGACTCATTAACCGAATTTGTTTCAACAACATATAGCCATCCATTTCTGGCATTCCGATATCGCTCACCAGTAAATCTGGCTGCCATTTTGGTAATATTTCTAATACTTCTATTGCTGATGATACAGCAGTGACAGTGGCTCCAGACTGTTGGAGTACGAAGCTAATTAACTCTAAAGAATCAGGTTCGTCATCCACAACTAAAATTTTTAAACCATCAAAAGTTGGAATATCGGCGGCAATCACATCACTGTCTTGAGTGCTGTCAACTGTATCAGTAAGTATCATCGGCAACTTGACAATAAAGGTTGCTCCATGACCTTCTCCCAAACTTTTTGCTAAGACAGTACCACCGTGCATTTCTACTAGATAACGGACAATTGCCAATCCCAAACCCAAGCCGCCAAATTTCCTGGTGGTTGCACTATCAGCTTGACGGAAGGTTTCAAATACATAGGGCAGAAAATCTGGGTTAATTCCTTTGCCTGTGTCTTTAACTCTAATTTGCACTTGAGAATCGATTTGCTCTAAATAAATCTCAACTTGTCCGCCTTCAGGAGTAAATTTAATGGCGTTGGAGAGGAGATTCCAGACTATTTGTTGCAAGCGTCCTGGGTCGCCAAATACTTGACCAACGGCCGGATCGAGAGCAGAGTGAATTTGAATCAATTTCGCTTCCGCTGATAGCCGTACTGTTTCCATTGCGGCTCGAATAATGCTTGCCAAATCAACTGGGCAGACATTGAGACTGAGTTTACCTCGCAAGATGCGGGAGATATCTAACAAGTCTTCAATGAGTTTAGTTTGTAATTTAGCGTTGCGTTCGATGGTTTCCAGAGCTAAAGCAGTTTTTTGTGGATCTAACTTGCTGGTACGCAAAAGTTTTGCCCAGCCCAAAATCGGATTTAGGGGAGTTCTGATTTCGTGAGATAGAACAGCTAAAAATTCATCTTTAATACGATTTGCGTCTATTGCTTGCTGGTAAAGTCGAGCATTTTCAATTGCTGTAGCTGCCCGCAAAGCCAAGGCTTGAGCCATATTTAAATTAGCTGTTGTGTAGCGATGGTTCCCTTGGGTAGCAATCAAAGTAATTGTACCTAGCTTGCGTAAACCCATACCACTGTAGGCATCGCGAGCCTCTAGTGGCACAATTATGTAAGATTGAATGTTCATTTGGCGCATCAATCGTTGGGTTTGTGCGTCCTGTTTCATTGTGAATGACAAAGAATTCGCCGTTGCATCAGTTACTAATTCTGGTTCCCCTGTTTGCAAAACTTTTCTAATACCAAAATCAGCATTAGCAAAGGTGGAATAAAATCGTCTGAGTAACAAAGCTAGGGCTTCGATTTGAGGAGTGGTTGCTGCAACAATTGGTTCTTCAAAGACTGTTAAGTTAGCGTCAACAATATCAATTAAACAGCAATCAGCTAATGTAGGAACCACTAAGTTGGCTAATTTTGCTAGAGTTGTGCGGTAATCGAGGGAAGATACCAGCAATCGGCTAGCTTCAGATAATAAACTGTAATTTTGCTTTTCAGCTTCAGCTTCCATGCGGGCAGCTTGTTCGCTGATGAGTAATTGCTCTCGCTCTAATTCTACTCGTTTGCGATCGCTGATATCTTCTACCAAGCCATCAATGATACCGTTGTCATCAAATTTGGTGAAGGTTTTACTCACACGCACCCAAATCAAACTACCATTAGCTCGTCGCAATTGGATTTCTTTGTCGCGCACTTCGCCATTTTCTCGCAGTTGATTAATTAACTGAGCATAATCTTCCGGTTGGAAATAAAGCTCTATGAAGCGATTTGCTTGCTCTTGGGGTAAGCTTCCTAACCCAATCAAACGCAGGAAGGCTGGGTTACATTCGAGTAAAGAACCATCAAAAGTTGTCCGATAAATGCCAACGTTTAGGCGGTTGAGGAGAGTTTGAAAGCGAATTTCTAAATTTGCAGCTTTTTGGCGAGTTTCAGCTCGTTCTAGCGCCGTTCGCACTGCTACTGTTAGGCGTACTTGGTGCTGAGGAGATTTGATCACATAATCATCTAATCCAGATTTCATTGCCTCCACAGCAATTTCCTGAGTACCGCTGTTGGTGAACATAATCACCGGGCAATTCGGATAACTAGCTTTAATTGCGTGTAATACTTCTATACCGTTACTCCAACGCAATTGATAATCGGTGACAACCAAGTTAAATTGACCAGTTTGCAATGCCTGAGTCAAGTCTTGAGCTGTGACCACTTGTTTTACTTCGAGGTCAGAAAACTCGCGTTCCAATTGCCGAATTGCTAAGAGGCGATCGTTCGGATTGTCATCAATCAAGAGAAGTCGTAACATTTGCTCTGGCTGCAAGTCCGATTGCCTTCAAATCATAAGCCTAAAAGTAGCCTAAACGTACTCCACATTTAGGAGGGATTTTAGAAAATCAAGCAAAATATAGCAATCATATTTGATTTTTGCAATTATCTACTTAGGCAGGAAGTGGGGAGTAGCAAGTAGGGGATCGGGCTTTTTCAGTTGATGGCGATTTTTTTCACGCAATTCAATCCTACCTCCATGTGTGATATTTAATTGTGATGATTTCTCAGCTATTACGCTTATAAATTGCACAGCCACTAATCACGTCCATTGACTGTTGACGGTTAACTCTCAACCCTTAACCGCCAATATGGCTGGCTTGCCCCGAACACCTGAGCTAATTTGTATAGAATTAAATAACATCAACCTAGCTTAGCTATTTTATGAATTCCCGCCGCATTCTCAAAGCTGGTGAATCTGATACATTTAGCCGATATTTTGAATTACCCTTTACTATTGATGATATTTTAACGGAATTAAATTGTACTCTGGAAAGGAGAAATTTAGCTCTACCTGAATCTTCAGAAGTGTTTGATTTACGCTTTTTACAGCAGCAGCTTCAGCGTAATTTATCTCATATAGATTTAGTTAATGAAACTTCTAGACGTGAAGCTTTAATTGGCCCAATTTTGTTTGAAGTTTGCGATTTAACGAATCAGCGACTAAATATAGAATATTCCATCGCTGTTAACGACTACCTCAAAGGAACTCTCGACTATTATATTGCAGCGCCTCAAAATTTATTGGTCATTGAAGCGAAACAATCAGATTTAGTTAGAGGATTTACTCAGCTTGCCATTGAATTAATTGCACTTGATGAATGGACTAAATCTACATGTGAGCTTCTATACGGAGCAGTGACCACTGGTGAAGACTGGCGTTTTGGAGTTTATCATCGCGCAAATCGCCAGGTAATTCAAGACCAAAAACGCTATCAAGTTCCAGAAGATTTATCGCTGCTTGTAAAAATTCTTGTAGGAATTATTAATGCTTAAGAATTTTGTGAACGAACAATTGATGATTAACCGATTTAATGACTGCACACTTTTACTTACGGATACTGTTCTTGACTCATTAACACTTGCCGTTCAAGCACACGATTAGCAACGTTAAACTGAAGTAACCTTGCAGTCCCTTCAACAATATGAGTTTTACCCTCTATTCTCGCGCCTTCAAGATAGAAATGTTCGTCCCAAACCTGACGACGAGGGTTAAACAACGGCACAATTTCTTGTGTAATCCAATCTATAGTAGCAAAATCAGAACCTTTATGGCGATTACATGATAAACATGAAAGTGCCAAGTTTTCGATAATAGTTTCGCCCCCATGCTTGAGAGCAATAATATGGTCTACTTCATGGGTATAAATTGAAAAATCCTGATGAATTAGGCAATATTCACAACGTCCCGAAGCTTTTTTGACTACAAGCTGACGAAGTTCCTTAGAAATTGAATAAGAACTCATGTCAAGCGATCGCTTTTAAAGCTTGCGCCTTAAGTAAAATCATCAAATGCTCTAATTGCTCGTACACATCTAATTCTGCCAATTCCATTACTGAGAGTGTTGTAGAGCGATTTTTTTCTAATAATGCTTGTAGCTGATTTTGGGCTTGGAGTGACACTTTAAAAGCAAGAATTTCTTCTGGAGTTGGACGCTTAATTAAAAATTCCAAAACTTCTTGATAAACTGCTGGAATATCTATAGTTTCTGTTTTAATTTTTGGCTGAGCAGTTATTTGCATATTCTCAATATCCAATACTCGCCGAAGTAATTCGGGTAAACGATTTTGCAATGGTTCTAAGCGTTTAGCCAAATCATCAGGTATTTGAATAGTTAGTTCTGCCATTTTTTCAGTAATTTACTTACTCTCATTTCATTCTATCAATATTGAAAATTATTTTGTGAAATATTTGTTTTCATTTATATTTTTATTCCGGCTACAATACATCACTAAAAGTACAAACAATCCCATTCCTGCTAGATATTTAATCGGATCGGGTACGTTGGGATTAGGTGAAAAAAAGCCTTCGATCGCACCTGCAAGCATCAACATTGGTACAATCCCAAATACTAACTGCACTGCCTGACTACCATAAAATTTCAGTGCGTCCGGTCGGCGATATTTGCCAGGAAATAAAATTGCTTTTGCTAATAAAAATCCCGCACCTCCAGCAAAAAATATCGCCGGCAGTTCTAAGGAACCATGTGGAAATACAAAGGCCCAAAAAGGATATGCTAAGTTATTTTGACCAACTAAAGTCCCAACGGCACCAATTAATAAACCATTAAATACCATCAAATAGGCTGTGTATATCCCAGCAGTAATTCCACCAGCAACAGCCCCAAAGGATACTGCCAAGTTATTAATCGTAATGCCACTGGATGCTAGAGGTTCAATGCCAACAATTGACCCCATCCACAATTTATGCTCATCTCGTACTTTGGATATCAAGTTTTCAGGTACGATTAAGGACATGAAGCTGGGATTTTGCCAGGAATACCACCAAGCTACTATTCCACCCAATAAAAACAGCGCTGTTGCTGCTGCGATATACGCAAATGTTTTTTGAACTACAGATGGTAATCCCCAACGGTAAAATTCTAAAACCGCCTGCCACTCCTGTCGTCGCGAACCTTGATAAATTTGCGTATAACCACGAGTTGTTAAAGATTGTAAACTTTGTATCAAAGTATTACTGATTTCTTGGGTGCGGGCGCGGGCTAAATCTGCGGCGACTGAACGATATAAAGAAGCTAATTCTCTAATTTCGGCTGCCCGTAGAGACTTTAGTCCTTTTTTTTCTACCTGCTTTAATAGGGCATCTAAACGCTGCCAATTCGGTTCTCGTCGTGCAATCCAACGTTGAATATTCATGAATTTTGGGAACACTGACTTTAACTTAGCTTAAGATAGCCTCAAATTCAGATCCGTAGTTTCAAGGGAAATTTGGTAATATGTCTGAAAATTTTGGATCTCCCGGTCACATACAACCACTGAGTGTTGGTAACGTTGTCAGCGCTGCGGTGCGACTGTATCGTTCTCATCTCAAGACTTATCTCAATTTAGCTGCCATTGCTCACTTGTGGATTATAGTCCCAATTTATGGTTGGGCGAAGTATGCTGCCATTTCGGGGTTAATTTCACGTTTGGCTTTTGGTGAATTGGTTTACCAACCAGAAAGTGTCCAAAGCGCCAACAATCACGTTAATCCACGTCTGTGGTCATTTTTTCGAGTTGCTTTGCAAGTAGGGATATCTTTACTGGTCGTTTATTTTGGATTGGCGATCGTTGGTGGTATCTTTGCTGGCTTGATAGGAGTAGTATTAGGAGGGATATTAGGTAATTCAGCCGTTATAGTCGTCACTACATTGGCAATCATTGTCACAGTCGGGATTGTGCTTTTAGGACTAACATGGTTTTATTCCCGTTGGATTGTTGCTGAAGTGCCCCTAGCAGTTGAGGAAAATATTAATGGTGGCGAAAGTGTTGCTAGAAGTTGGGAGTTAACTAAAGCTTCAGTATTTCGCATTCAAGGTGTAGTATTAGTTGCTTTTTTGGTGACGCTACCAATAGTATTTGTATTCAACTATATACCCAGCTTATTCCTTTTAAAACTTGAGCCTGGTACTGGTATCTATTCACTTGTGTATGTTATTTCTTGGGTTGGTAGCTTAATAGGTGGAGTTTTTGTCATGCCATTCTGGCAAGCACTAAAGGCTGTTTTATATTTTGACTTGCGTAGTCGCCGTGAAGGCTTGGGTTTGCAATTACGAAAACCTCCTTTGTAGATTTTTTGTTAACTCAATACCTGAATTCAAGTTTATTAATTTTTCATTAGTTCAAATATGCGCTTTTTTAATCGCATCTCATTCCAGACTCCAGAAAGTGTAGAACTGGAATTTACTTTAGCAGGAATTGGCAATCGAGCTTTAGCATTGCTGATTGACTATACAGTTTTGGGTATAAGTTTGCTGTTGTTTGTGTTGATTTGGACTGTTTTTTCAACGCAACTGTTGAAATTTTTGGAAAATTTAGTTACAAATCCTCGGAATATAGGACTTTGGCTATTAGCAATTTTCTTTTTTATTGGCTTTGCAATTTACATTGGGTATTTCGTATTTTTTGAAACCTTATGGTTTGGACAAACCCCTGGTAAACGCATCGCTAAAATTCGCGTGGTTAGAGATGATGGTAGACTCATCGGGCTACAACAAGCAACATTACGTGCCTTGTTGCGACCCTTTGATGAAACTTTGTTTATTGGCGCTTTTTTAATTATGTTGGGCAACCGCGAAAAGCGCTTGGGTGATTTGGCTGCTGGTACCATTGTGATTCAAGCCCAGCCAGCTAATGCATCGAACTTAATCATTTCAGAACAGGCGAAGATACTCCACGACGAATTACTACAAACTGCCAACTTATCCCAATTATTACCTGATGATTTTGCAGTTATTCGTGAATATTTACAGCGACGTAGTGCAATGTCATTAAAAGCTAGAGCATCACTATCTTTAAACTTAGCCCAGCAAGTTAAATCTATTATTAATTTAGAAAAACTGCCAGAAAATTATACACCTGATGTATTTTTAGAAGCTATTTATATTGTCTATCAACAGCAGGAATTTTAAAAATTAAAAGCTCAGTAGTATAGGTCAGAAAAAGTTTGAATTTTGGATGAATAGGCTTTTCGTAAAGGCTGTTAGCAGATTTCTCCAAAATATTTATTATCCTAATTTTGTATCAATTTCATTCCATATCTAGCGGTAGTGTGGTATAATACACTATGAAACAAATCGAATTTTGATTTTCTTAATCAACACATATATTTATTAGGAAGGTGGTAGTGAAAGAAAATAACACTCATTATTTTAATGGATATGCAAATACTTTTTTATAAACGGTTATAAAGCTAAAAAATACATGCATTCCACTACTAAGATACCAAATATCATATGTTTAAAATACTGAGATACGTTAGTATTTTTCTCATTACTGCTTGTTTGTTATTTGCTTGCCATACTTTAGCACCAACTAAATTAAAACGCCCTCCTTTGAAAGTACAATTTGCATCTTTTGTTGGGGAATATCCAGGCATCATTGCTCAACAAAAAGGATTTTTCAAAGCCCAAGGAATAGATGTAGAACTAATTTATAAACCCTACACTCAATTGGAACAAGCAAATTTCACTGCGGGTAAATATGATGCTATTTCGTTATCTTTGGGAAGTTTAATAGTCTTGAGTGCCACAAATCCTGATATCCAAAGCGTGATAGTTATAGATGAATCAACAGGAGCAGATGTGGTAGTCGCCCAATCACAAATTAAAACCGTTGCTGACTTGAAAGGGAAAAAGCTAGGTGCAAATCTAGGCGGTTTTAGCGAAGTTTTTGTGACTGAGATGTTGAAAAATGCTAACTTAACGAGCGAAGATGTCAACTTAGTTAAGTTAGAAGCTTTAGAAATTCCTCAACGCCTAAAAAATAATCTTATTCAAGCAGGACATACTTGGCAACCCTATCTTTCTGAAGTGATGAAATTAGGGGGACATATCCTATTTACCAGCAAACAAACCCCTGGCTTGATTTTAGATATGATTGTCTTTAGCGGTGATACAATCCGCCATCGCCCCGAAGACATTCGTGCATTTGTCCAAGGATGGTTACAAGCCGCAGATTATTGGAAAGCAAATGTTCAAGAAGGAAACGCCATCGTCAGCAAAGTCTTAAAAATTCCTAGCAATACAATTTCCCTAGAGGGAGTAAACTTAACTGATTTAGCTGAGAATCAAAAATTGTTTGAATTTAGCAATCCTAACTCCATCTACAAAACCGCCAAGATATATGTAGAGTTTTTTATTCGCTCTGGAAACGTGACGCGCATTCCTGAGTTAAAAAGTTTGTTCAATTCTTCCTTCTTAAATCCTCCCTCTTAGTTTAAAGCTATGCAGCAAACTTTTTTGGGGAGCATTCGTAGAAAGTTGATTGCCTCGTTTCTCATTGTTTCTTTGATTCCGTTGTTATTATTGGCATTTATCAACAAACAGACAACTGAAAAAGCACTAACTGACAACGCCAGACAAGCCTTATCTGCGGCGGCTCACGAAACTGCTAATAGAATAGATGCCTTTATTGATGCAAATCTGAATGCCGTGCGTGTAGAGGCAATTTTACCAGGTTTGGCACGCTATCTCAGCCTGACTCCAAAACAGCGAAATGACAGCCCCGAAATGCAATTGGCAATAGAAACATTAATTCGTCTCAGTCGCAAAGATATGGTCAATATTCTCTCCTATGCTTTGCTGGACTTAAACGGAAAAAATGTATTGGATACACAGATATCGAACATTGGCAAAGATGAATCAGTTCAAAATTATTTTAAAAAACCACTGGAAACTGGTTTATCTTTTGTTTCTAGTATGAAGCGATCGCCAACAATTCCTGACCTTGTAACCCTGTTTTTTAGCAGTCCGGTTCGCAATGCTAAGGGAAATATATTAGGTGTATTGCGTGTTTCATACAATGCTACTGTTGTCCAGCAGCTAGTAACTCAAGAAACTGAACGGGCTGGAGCAAAATCCTTTGGGATTCTTTTAGATGAAAATTATATTTATTTGGCACATAGCACTGCACCAGAACTGATTTTTAAATCTATTGTACCTCTGCCTTTAAATGTTGTAACTGAATTACAAAGCCAAGGACGTTTGCTTAATTCTCCTGTGAATGAATTGGCAACTAATGAATTAAAACTCAAAGAAGCATTGGAGAATAAACAGTCGTATTTAATTGCATCATTGTCAGCCACAGGTAACCAGGTTAATTTAATTGCCATTGCTCGTTTAAAATATAAACCTTGGTCTGTATTATTTACACAGATACTTGCTGTTGCCCTAGCACCTGTAGAAAAGCAAATTCGCGATGCAATGTTTCTATTTGCAATTATCGCTTCAGTAGTAACCATCATCGCTTTTGCCATTGGACAGCTGCTAACAATGCCAATAATTTATCTGACAAATATAGTTTCCCAATTTACCACAGGTAACTTAGATATCCGCGCCAAAATTACCTCAACAGACGAAATCGGTCACCTGGCAAAATCCTTTAATGATATGGCACTTCAATTACAAATATCTTTGGAAACTTTGGAACAACGGGTACTGGAAAGAACAGCAGAATTAGTAATTGCTAGAGAAAAAGCAGAAGAAGCAAATCAGAAACTAGAAAAATTAGTAAATGTAGATGGTTTAACTCAAGTGGCTAACCGTCGCTGCTTTGATACACGACTACAAGCAGAATGGAAACGCCTTTCACAAGAACAACAACCCTTGTCACTAATTTTATTTGATGTTGATAAATTTAAATCTTACAACGACTACTATGGTCATCTTGGAGGGGATGATTGTTTATTGAGAATAGCGCAAATAGTACAAAAGACAGTCGATCGTCCCGCCGATTTGGTAGCGCGTTACGGTGGAGAAGAATTTGCGGTACTGCTTCCTAATACTGACTTAGCCGCAGCAATCACAATAGCAGAAAATATTCAACAAGCAATTCACCATCAGGCTATTCCCCATGCACAGTCTGATATCAAAAATATCGTCACAATCAGTTTGGGTATTAGTTGTATCATACCCACTTGCGACATCAAGGCAGATACACTCATCGCTTCAGCCGATAAAGCACTGTACAACGCCAAACAAAATGGGCGCGATCGCTATTGTACTTCTTAGATATGTAAAACTTTGATGTAAATAATCCCCCTAACTCCTGAACTTAATCTCTTAAATTTCAGGTTATTAGAGGGATGTTCAAATGTTGCAGCAAAAAGTGAATTAATATCAGTTAACAACTAATAGATTAATTTTTGGTTAACAAAACATTAACTTTATATTATCTCTAGGATGATGGTTGCTGGTTTAGTGGAATCACGATGGCAAACTCAGCACCTTTTCCAGGTGCGGAAATACACTCAAGTTTTCCAGAGTGTTTTTTGACGACGATTTGGTAACTAATTGATAAACCCATACCAGTGCCTTTACCTACAGGTTTTGTAGTAAAAAACGGGTCAAACAAATGCTTGCGTACTTTTTCACTCATCCCTAATCCATTGTCTGCAATGCGAATAGTTACAGAGTTTTGATCGATGGAAGTACGAATGTGAATTTGGGGTATTGGGCATTGGGTATGGGGCATGGGGCATGGGGGAGGCAGTGCGGTCTTGGGGTCTCCCCAAGTGGAGCAACTGCCGTCATTGAGCACAAGAGGCAGAGGGGCAGAGGGGCAGAGGGGCAGAGGGTAAAAACTCATCTCCCCTGCTTGTTCTACTTCCTCATCTCCCACGTTGCGGGTTCGTGCTAGCGTCTCCCAAAGAGAAGCTAAAGCTACATCTTTGTCATTTCCCCACTCTCCACTCCCCACTCCCTCTTCTAAGGCATCGATGGCATTTGTGAGCAAATTCATAAACACCTGATTCATTTGTCCAGCGTGACATACTACTGGTGGCAGGTTGCCGTATTCTTTAATTACTTGGATTTCTGGATGTCCTGGTTTGGCTTTCAAGCGATTTTGCAAAAGTAGCAAGGTGTTATCTAAACCTTCATGGATATCCACTGCTTTCATGCCGTCTTCATCAAGGCGAGAGAAATTGCGTAAAGATAAGACAATCTGCCGAATGCGTTCAGAACCCATGTTGATAGAGTTGAGGACTTTGGGCAAGTCTTGTTTGAGAAAGTCTAAATCAATGGCGTGGATTTGTTGGTGAATTTCTGGTGCTGGTGGGCAGTAGTGTTGTTGATAAAGTTCTATTAAATCCAGCAAATCTTGGATATATCCACTGGCGTGGCTAATATTGCCATAGATAAAATTGACTGGGTTATTGATTTCGTGGGCAATTCCCGCCACTAGTTGTCCCAAACTAGACATTTTTTCAGTTTGAATCAGTTGGGCTTGGGTTTGTTGCAGTTCTCGCATTGCAACTTCTAGTTGCTGGGCTTTATCTTGGGCAGTTTGGGCAGCGATGCGGCTTTGAGTATAAAGTTTAGCTTGGTCAATGGCGATCGCTATTTGGTCTGTTACTGCTTGGAGTAATTCGATTTCGTTGTCTAGCCAAGGCCGCAAACCGTTACAATAACCACAGCTAAAAGCGCCAATTTCCCCAGATTGGGTATGTACGGGCAACGACATAAAAGCAGTGAAACCGAAATCGGTCAAAAACTCCCGTGTAATGCCATAGCCTACTGTTTTAACATCATCAATGCGGATAATTTCTTTGTTCAAAGTTTTGCTGGCGATGAGTTCGATTTCTACGTTATTTTCTTGCTCGTTTAGCAGACACGGTAAAAATGAACTTTTGGCCTCATACACTCTCTCCCAATAGGGGACTTCAGCGTTTTGTCGATACCAAAAGAAGGCGCAACGGTCTATTTGAAATAAATTGCGAATCTCCCGCACTGCGGTTTCTACAATGTAATTTAAATCCAAAGAAGCTCGAATTTGACTAGAAAGACGATTGAGTAATGTTTCTCGCTGGACGCTTTCTCTGAGGGCAATTTCTGTTTGCTTGCGTTTGATGCCAATGGCAATCTCTTGGGCGGCAAATTCCAAGGCTTTAAAAGTTGATTCTGTCACTGCTTGGCGGCAAAACATCGCTATTACCCCTACAGTTTCACCTTCAACAATCAGGGGATAGCCCGCAAAAGCCACCATACCTTCTCGTTTTGCCCACTCTTTGTGACTCACGCGGGGATCTGTCTGTACAGAGTTAGTGAGGTGGGGTTTGCTTTCTTGGGCAATCAAACCAATTTTGAATTCACCAACTGGTACGCGTTTATGAGGCCCATGAATATGGGTGTACATCCCAGAACTGACTTGCAACTCTAGTACATTTTCCTGTTTATTAAGCGTCCAAATCCGAGCAAAAGCCGCATCGATATGTTGAACTAAAGCTTCTGTGCAGCGGCGCATCATGTTATTTAAAGTGTCACTTTGGGTGAGGGCTGCATCTACATCGGCACGGAAATTTGCTAAACGGGCGCGTTCTGCTAGTGCTTCTTCTGCTTGTCTGCGATCGGTGGTGTCATAGCAAATGCCAACGAAGTTTAAAATATTACCATTGGCGTCTCTACTAGCAGATGAGCTACTTGTATGCCATCGCCAACTGCCATTTTTGTGTTTTACTCGATATTCCATTGGATCTTGTTTTTCGCCTGTTGTTACAACCTTTCGCAAATAATTTGCACACTTGGGTACATCTTGTGGATGCACAAACAGACTAAAGGATTTACCTTCTACTTCAGCAACTTCATGCCCTAAAATATCAGTCCAGTTGGGAGAAACGTAGGAAAATATCCCCTCAAGTGTCAGGGAAAAAAGAATGTTATTGGCATTCTCCACGATAATACGAAGCTTATTATCTCTTTCGAGTAATGCTGCTTGTACTTTGTCCTCATTTTCACGGACAAGAACTATAATTTGTTGTTTTGGTAAGGGTAATAATCTAGCTTGAAAGTTACAATTTCCCAGTGGTAGCGGTAAGCTGTATTCAAAATTCACTTCACATTGAGTTACAAGTACTTGAGTCATTGCTTGGTGAAAGCGATCGCCTACAGCAATCGGTAGGCATTCCCGCAAACTCTTGCCCCGTTCAACTTTTTGTGCAATATCCAGATTTGGCATTTTTCCCGGTCGGTAATCCAGGATAGTTCCATCAGCATCTACACGAAAATAAAAATCAGGAAGTACTTGCAAAATCGCTGCCCATTCTGATGTTTTTTGACACAACTGTGCTTCAACAGTTTGGCGTTTTGCAGTTTCCGTTGCCAGCCGTCTTAATGCTTTTGTTAATTCTCTTCCCTGCTTCTTTTCTGTCAATGGACTTTGTTTCTTAAATAGTTTCTCGTCTTGTTCTATGTTTTCTTTTTTAACCTTGATTTGGTTAATGTAGTTTTGCACCCTTTTAGGAAACACTTTTGCCTGCCTGCTCTGCCTAAATTATTGAATTAAAATCTCTGAAACTAGATTTGTTAAAAAATGTGTATAATATGTTCA
>Ga0314811_100023_pt1 | contig 25535 bp, 21 predicted proteins | sample STEome_7_FD_202340 | JGI IMG/M metagenome (GOLD analysis project Ga0314811, IMG submission 202340) | Metatranscriptome of soil surface biofilm microbial communities from soil inoculated with nitrogen-fixing consortium DG1, State College... ...
GATGTTGAGAGTTTTTTAATTCTGTTTGAGTTGCTTGGAGTTGATGTTGAGAGTTTTTTAATTCTGTTTGAGTTGCTTGGAGTTGATGCTGAGAGTTTGCTAATTCTGTTTGAGTTGCTTGGAGTTGATGCTGAGAGGTTGCTAATTCTACTTGAGTTGCTTGGAGTTGGTGTTGAGAGGTTGCTAATTCTACTTGAGTCGCTTGGAGTTGATGCTGAGAGTTTTCTAATTCTGTTTGAGTCGCTTGGTGTTGATATTGAGAGTTTGCTAATTCTGCTTGAGTTGTTTGTAGCTGCTGAGAGTTATTCAACTCTGCTTTAGTTGCTTGGAGTTGATATTCTAAATTTTTTATTTGTGAATTAATAATATTGTTATTTTCAATTTTGCTTTTTAAATCTTCAAAATACAATTCAGTTAATTCTAGAAGATTACTAATTTCTGTAGTTTTATCTTCACTAATTCTTCGTAATAAAATTCCATGGGGTACTAAATCGAAAATGTCAAAATTATAATCAGGAATAAAGCCATGATTTAGAAAGATTTTCAGCCAATTAATCCGAGGTAAAACTGTTAAATGTGTTGGTTCTGCAAAATCTTCAGCAGTAGATGAAAAAAATATTAATTTCCCATACTCGCACATATTTTTGATTGCTTCTAATGCCTCATGTCGTGGCATGTGTTCTACCACTTCAATACATGTTATTAAATCATAAGTGTATTGATGTTTCTGAAAAGCACTAGAATCAGCAGCAGAAGCAACAAAAACACAGGATTTTAGATCTGGTCTGACACAAGATATTGCATATTCAGAATAATCAAATCCATGTACGAGAATACCTCTATTGTGAAACGCTTCTACTAAAAAACCTTTGGCGCAACCAACATCTAAAACTGAACCAGGGGAAACATAATTTGCTAATTTATCTGCAACTGAATTAAAAAAGCGCAGCCAATGTCCATCGTTAGCTGTCCTATCATAAGGAATCCCAGGAACCATATTGAGATAATAATTTTCATCGTAAAATTTTTGATATTCAAATTCAAGCATCTTTGATTATTCCTGTATAGTTAGTTTGTGTAAATAATTTTTGACTGCTTCTTCAGCATTACCCATAAAATTGACTCTTCCCTTGTCTAACCAAACTAGACGATTGCAATATTTTACAAGAAAATTCAAATCGTGTGAAACTACTAATACTGTTGAATTGCCATCCCAAAAATTGTCAATTCTTTGCTTGCATTTGTTTTTAAATTTTTCGTCTCCTACTGATAAGACTTCATCTAATATCAAGATATCGGGCTGGACATCGGTAGCGATCGCAAATCCTAATCGCGCTACCATACCTGAAGATAATCCTTTAAGGGGTACTAATGCGTAATTTTCTAACTCTGCAAACTCTAATATTGACCGCGTTCTTTCCTGCATTTCTTTTCGAGAATATCCCAGTAATACACCGTATAGCAGAATATTATCTATGACCGAAATATCTGAATCAAACCCTGCACCAAGTTCTATCAATGGGGCAATATGACCTCTTACTCTGACTACACCACTTGTGGGCTGCAAAATTCCACAAATAACTTTGAGTAGCGTTGATTTTCCCGAACCATTAGCCCCAATAATCCCTAATTTTTCACCTGAATTTACCACCAAGTTAATTTCATCTAGCACCAACTTTTGCACAGGTTGGTGATATTTACCCTCAAAAATTGATAAGATAGTCTTCTTCAGGTCGTAAGAAAACTCTTCTTGTGTCCTTCGCAACAGCGAAACATTATCTAGGCGAATTACTTCCATTTACAGTAAATCCATAAATTGATGTCGCCACAAGTGAAAACAAGTCCATCCCAAGACCAGAATAATTATGCCGCTTAGTAAAGAACCCCAAATTAAACCTAAATTTGGTGAAGAACCTGATAATGAAATCTGACGCAGACTTTCAATAATTGGTGATAATGGATTGAGACGTAAAAACTGTCTCACCTGCGGTGGAACAATAGCCGCTGGATAAAATATAGGACTACTGAGCCAAATTACAAAAACAACTAATTCGTAAAAATATGGCAAATCTCTAAAAAATACATACAAAGCACTAACTAAAAAGCCTATTCCAGTACAAACTAAAACTAAGGCTAAAAACGGAAATATTAGAGCCAATACATTGATTAGATTCTTGGAATAAATCAATGTCATCAATGCCAGTAAGGGAAGTGTCCCTACTGAAAATTGAAATATGTTTGCACCAATCATTGACACAGGAAAAACACTGACTGGCAGACTAATTTTATTCAAGAGTGAGCCGTTGCCAACTACACTAGTCAAGGCTTGGGATGTAGAAGCTGAGAAGAAATTGATTACTACTAGTCCCGTAAAAGCTGCCAATACGTAGTTTAGTATTGAATTCCCGTAGTAGGAAGCAAAAGTCGCTCCGAAAATCGCCGTATATAGCCCAGTCATGATCAACGGGTTGAACAGCGACCAATAAACCCCTAGAAATGAACCTCGGTAACGCACTTTGAGATTTCGCGCTACCAAAACGCGCAGCAATTCCCAGTAACGCGACACTTGCAGCCAAGTTGAATTGTCTTTAAAAGAAATTATCATCCTTAACAACTACTACACACCACACACAATGTATTTGCAAATTGTATACTCTAACCATTAGAGCGTACTTTGACGCACTACCCTAAAATGAAAATTTTGCTTTAAAAAGCATTGTGATTCACATTGCTAATTACCATTTTTATACTTTTAACTGCATCTTCCCTCTGGAAGAGCGATTAATTTATAAATTGGTTTCTAAAACTCTCTGCCACAAACCAGGCTTTTTTATCATAAAAATCTTGAAAAGTCAAATATGATTTGTTCGAGAATGTCTAGCTAGCATCTCTAATTAATCTCTAGATTGAATAATTTATTGGTCACTATAAAATTAGCTAACTCAAACTATCTGGATCAATACCCTGCGATCGCAAATATTCTGCCAATCTATCAGCTCGTTGGCGTTCTTGTTGGGCTCGTTGGCGTTCTTGTTCGGCTTTTTCTTTTGATGTTGGCACCCAGCCTGCTGCATTATACCAACGTAACCACAAGCCTGTTGTCTGCTGATAAGTACCTTGCCACAGACCCAATCCTAATTCTAATTCTTGCAACCAAAAGCGGTTCTCTATTAAAGATATTGCCTCGTAGCTAGTCCCTTGAAGTTGAAAGGCACGCAAATGATTTTCATAGCGGTCATAAATAACGTAGTAGGGAACCCGCAAAATCCGTTCATAGACTTCCCACTTGGTTGGGGGCTGGTTGACCTCCCGTAGGGTTTTTCCCAAGTCTTCTTGTTCCGTACCAGGTGAGAGTAATTCCACCACTAAAAAAGGCACAACTCCCTCTTGCCAAATGACGTAACTTAAGCGTAGGTCTTGCTGTTGAGTAGCGCTAGGTACTCCTAGAACCATGTACCAATCAGGACGTTTGTACCATAAAGTGTGGCGCGGGTCATAATAAAGATTTAAATCGCTAGCGAGTAAAATTTCTTCTGGTGGATAAGTCAGAGGTTGACAAGTGTCAGTGAGTAAATCCGCCTGAATGCAGTGAAATTCATCTGGCAAACCTGATTCCCCTATTAATTCACTGGGTAAATCATACATCGTAGGCATAGTTTCTTGCGGTGGGCGCGGAGGATCTGTTTGATACATCACTGTTACCTTCATTGTTTAACTCAAACTATCAGGATTTACTCCTACGATCGCAAATATTCCGCCAACCGTTGCGATCGCAATTGTTCTTTCTCCAACCTCACTTGTACCTCAAATGCTGCCTGCTGCGCTCTGAGAAAGGTATGTACTTGTTTAGTTGTTGATTTAATTTTAAGCTTTTTGTCATTGGGTATTGGGCATTGGGTATGGGGAAAGGGAAAGGGGAAAAGGAAGGGGAAAGATTAAATTTATTCCTTTTCCCTTTTCCCGGTTGGTGAGCTTGTCGAACCATTAACCTTTTGCCTTGCCTCCCCATCTCCCCTACCTCCCCACCTCCCCACTTCTCTCTTAATTTATGAGACCTGAGTCCCGGATTCGGCTAAACTGAGACTTGGTTTATTGCATTGTATCTGGCATGGAAATCGGACAAAAGGTTAAAGTTTATCGTTTGCGCGATCGCGTTTCTGCTCCCATTGCGAAAAAATTAGGACAAGTAGGTGTTATCCAAGGGTACAAAGTCACCGATGGTAAAGGAATCGGTGTAGTGGTGCAATTTGAGGATAATTCTTCCACTTGGTTTTTTGAAGATGAAATCAAGCCTGTGTAGGCAAAAAAACTCAGACATGGATTCTTCTTTGTGTTGAATCTGAAGTGATAGCCCAGGTTGAGAATCTTTATTGAGTGCTAAGTTGGAGTTGAAGACCGGCGGTGAAAAGAGGAATTAAATAATGGCTCTAATATTGACATTTTTGGGTAAAGGCGGCACCGCTCGCACCAAAATTGCGATCGCCGCCGCCAAGTTATTGGCAAGCCAAGGCAAGCGGGTACTTTTAGCAGGACTGGCAGAACCAGCACTGTCAATCCTGCTAGGTACTCCTGTTAGTTCTGAACCTCAGGAAATCGCACCCAATTTGCAAGCGGTACAGTTCCAAGCATCTGTACTACTAGAGAGCAACTGGGAAGAAGTCAAGAAACTTGAGGCGCAATACCTCCGCACACCCATATTCAAAGACGTTTTTGGTCAAGAATTGGTAGCATTGCCGGGAATGGATAGCGCTCTTGCCTTGAATGCTATCCGGGAATATGACGCCAGTGGCAAATATGATGCGATCGTCTATGATGGCACCGGTGATTCTTTGACCCTGCGGATGCTGGGATTGCCAGAGTCTCTAAGTTGGTATGTCAGGCGATTCCGACAATTGTTTGTCAACTCTGATTTAGGCAAAACAATTGCTGAATCCCCGTTAATTCAACCACTGATTAGTAGCTTTTTCAATGTCAATTGGACAGCAGACAACTTTGCTCAGCCCACTAACCAAGTTAATAATTTCTTAGACCAAGGAAGAGCTGCTCTGAGCGATCCCAAGCGCGTTGCAGCTTTTTTAGTCACCACACATGACCCCATTGAAGTAGCAACTGCCCGTTATTTGTGGGGTAGCGCTCAGCAAATTGGTCTAACTGTTGGTGGCGTTTTGCTTGTATCTTCTGAGACAAACATCCAACTGTCAGAGGAATTTACACCCTTACCTGTGAGCGTTGTCTCTGACTCCCCAACAGGAGACTGGCAAACACTCATAGATGCCCTACCTAACTTTGAAGCCCAAGCAGCACAGGCTCCTAAACCAATTGAAATTGACATCCACAATCGGCAGGTACGCTTATTCTTACCAGGATTTGACAAAAAACAGGTCAAACTCACCCAGTATGGGCCAGAAGTCACGGTGGAAGCAGGAGACCAGCGGCGGAATATTTCCCTACCCCCGGCTCTAAGTGGTAAAGCTGTTGCTGGAGCAAAGTTTCAAAATAATTATTTGATAATTTCGTTTTAATTTAGTTAGGAATTAGAAGCAAAGTTAGGAGTTAAGAGTCAGGAGTTAGGAATAAAAATGATAATTCATAACTCCTAACTCATAACTCATAACTCCCTAACTCCTAACTCCTCACTCTAAAAAAAATACACCTTATGTCAGAATTAACTCCCATTACCCCAGATTCCAAATCGGCTGAGGCATTAGACTCAGTGGCCAATAATTCTAGCGACCAAACAATAATATCTGGCGATCGCACCGCCAAAACTCGGCAATTACTGGGGATGAAAGGTGCATCACCAGGAGAAACTTCAATTTGGAAAATCCGTTTGCAATTGATGAAGCCCATCACCTGGATTCCCTTAATTTGGGGCGTAGTTTGTGGTGCGGCTTCTTCTGGTAACTATACTTGGACGCTAGAGAATGTTTTGAAGGTAGCAGCCTGTATGTTCCTTGCGGGGCCATTGATGACAGGTTATACCCAAATCCTCAATGATTACTACGATCGCGAAATCGATGCCATCAATGAACCCTATCGCCCCATTCCCTCTGGTGCAATTTCTCTAACCCAGGTAATTACGCAGATTTGGGTATTACTTATTGCTGGTATTGGTTTATCATTTTTGCTTGATGTCTGGGCTGGTCATGAATTCCCCACAATCACAGCCATCGCCATTATCGGTTCTTTCATCGCCTATATTTATTCTGCACCTCCTCTAAAACTCAAACAAAACGGCTGGCTGGGTAGCTACGCCTTGGGTGCAAGCTATATTACCCTGCCTTGGTGTACAGGACACGCTTTGTTTGGCGAACTCAATTCTACAATTGTAGTTTTGACAATGTTCTACAGCTTAGCGGGATTGGGTATCGCCATTGTCAACGACTTCAAGAGTGTAGAAGGCGATCGACAATTAGGGTTAAATTCACTACCCGTAATGTTTGGTATTACCACCGCCGCCTGGATTTGCGTACTGACAATTGATGTATTTCAAGGATTGATAGCAGCTTATCTCATCTACATCCATCAGAATTTGTACGCAGGTATACTTCTACTGTTAATCATCCCGCAAATCATCTTGCAGAATATCTATTTTTTACGCGATCCTGTAGCTAATGACGTTAAATACCAAGGTAGCGCCCAACCATTCCTAGTTCTGGGAATGCTAGTTGTTGGTATAGCGCTGGGTCATGCTGGCACTTAATAAAAAGTGTTGACTGATGACTGGTGACTGATGACTGATGACTGATGACTGATGACTGGTGACTGGTGACTGGAAAATCAGGATTTATCCTCCTTGTCTCCCTTGTCTCCCACCCTACGGGTTCGCGCTAGCGTCTCTCAAAGAGAAGCTAAAGCTACATCCTCATCTCCCCATCTCCCCATCTCCTCATCTCCCCAGCACTAAAGTCATAAACTTATACTTCTATAGTGAGAAGTTAAGAATTAGGAGTTAAGAGGTAATATACTTCTAACTCCTAATTTATGTCAGGAAATGCCGTGCTAGAACCGATCTATTTCCTCATTCGTGGAATTCAACCTTTGTTAGTTCCGATTTGCTTTGTAATTGCTTGGGGTGTAACTATACTGGCTATTTTAAATATTTGGGCGGCGGCACGAGATAGCGTAGCCACAGCCAAGCAAATGCATCAAATTCCCTGTACTGGTTGTCAATATTTTACTGATAATTACCGTCTCAAATGCACTGTCCACCCATCTATCGCCAACACAGAAGAAGCAATTGATTGTTCTGACTATCAACCGAAGACGAATCCTTATTTGTATTAGGAAGTGGGGGATGGACAAGATGGGGAGGCTCTTAAGGCAGGGGAAAAGGTTAATGGTTCGACAAGCTCACCAACCGGGAAAAGGGAAAAGGAATAAATTTAATCTTTCCCCTTTTCCCCTTGCCCCACTCCCAATGCCCCATACCCAAAGCCCAATGCCCAATGCCCTATACTCCATATCTAATGACTAATTTCTAACAAGACCTTCAAAACTCCACGGCTTTGGGCTTGTTCAAAAGCTGTTAGCGCTTCAATTAGGGGGTAGCTGGCATGAATTAGGGGTTGTACGTCTATTTGTTTTGTGGCTAGTAATTGCAGTGCTGGGGGAAAGGGGCCGCAACGTGAACCGATGAGGGTGATTTCATCCACAACTAAAGAAGAAGCATCTAAACTGAGGTTGCCAGCGTAGGTACTTTTCAGGACTAATGTACCACGAGGACGTAGGGCACGACGGGCGATGGCAAATCCTTCTGGATTGCCAGTACATTCTACTGAGATATCAAAATATCCATCTGTGACGGCATTAGCAAGACTTGTTTTAATCCCCCGTGCCTTTAAGTTGGCAAGTTTATCTTGATGACGCCCTACAACCAAAAGTTCACAACCAGTTAAAGCTAGTGTCTGGGCTACCAGCTGCCCCAGTTTACCGTCTCCAACTACTAGTACGCGATTGTTTGGATGTAATGGTACTTGCTGTTGAATTTCCAAAGCTGCTGCTACAGGTTCGGTAAATGTTGCTACTTCTGTTGGCACATTATCAGGTACTAAATGTAGGTTCTCTACTGGCAAACACAGATAATCAGCAAAGGCTCCGTGACGATTGACAATACCTAAAACAGTTCGGTTTTCACAGTGAGTCGGCTGTCCGCTACGACAAAAACGACAATGGCCGCACACCGCGTTGATTTCCCCAACTACACGTTTGTTAATTAGGTATTCTGGCCCTTGTTCGACAACACCAACAAATTCATGACCTAGAATACCAGTATAAGGATAGTAGCCTCTAAGTAATTCTACGTCAGTATTACAAATACCTGCACGTAGGACGCGTACTAAAGCTTCTCCTGTTGGCGGCTCAGGAATGGGAATATCTGTGCGTAGTTGCAATTGGTTGTTTTCGAGCCAGAGTCCTTTCATTACTGTTTCAGGGATAATAAAAAAAGTAAAGTGTCGCGCATCTAACGCAGGATATATTTTTGTGTTGACTGTTGACGGTTAACTGTTAACTGTCAATAACATGAGTAAATGTGCAATTTTCAAGCTGAATAGTTTAGTATGCGCTGCAATAATCGGTATATAGTATAACAATTTCTGTAAAATGAAGCGTGTACTTGATTTCCCTGGATAAAATACACTGTATGAATCAGCAACTTGATTTACGAGTCGCAAAATTAATTTATCCCCTGCTCCCCTGCACTTGAAATGATAAGTCTTTAAAGAGGATAATATATTATCAATTATTCTCCTCTTTTCTCTCGACTTCCTTTCTTTGTGAAAACAGAGAAAATCCACAATCCCAAATCGTTCGGCTGAGCGGAGTCGAAGTCTAAAATTTAAAATCCAAAATTGTATAAGGTTGCATTAACTCACTTCAATTTTATTTAACCAAGTAACCAAATCGTTGGAATCAAGTGCTATCTCGCTTCCTAATGTTTTTATATAGAGAAGTCCATCACTAATAATTAAATCTCTGATTGGATACCATGAATCTCGCGTCCTAATCAAAAGTTCCAAGGGAATACCTGGTCTTGAGGTATACTTACGATACTTCCACCAAGCCCGCCATAGCATTACAGATTTAGTACACTGCATCTGATAGCCCTTGGGAATTTCACAGTATTCATACTGATAGAAACCTCGACTATCAATTTCTCCTTTGAGGATATAACTATATTCTGCTAATGCCTGATTTATCAATTCCCAATGGGATGAGCTTGGAGAAATTGAGAATTGACATGGTGTTTTAGATATTTGTGCGATCGCAACCACACCTTCAGATTTTGCACTCAGTTGGTTAGCTTTATAAACTGTTTGTGCTGTGAAAGAAGGATTTGACAATAAAATGTCTTTTTTGTAGATGGAGTTTTGGATAAAGTCTCGAAGCAAATCTAGATTAGATAACATAAATTTTTATATATCGCTGTCGTCACATGGGTTAGGCTGCCTTTGCATTGAAAAATGCTAATCTCTTCGTGTTGGCTGTTGACAGATGACAGTTAACTGTTAACCGTTATCTGTCAACAAACTTCATGAGTGACTGTGCAATTTCAAAGCGTAATACCTGATAATCACCACTTTGCTATGGTCAGTGACCCAGTGTAAGGCAAGCCCCAACACTCTGCAAATTAGCATTTATACTGGTAGTCTCACTTGCCCAATAATAAACGGGAGTTTTAATTATACTGAAACCTTTCTTTAACAAAGGTTTAATTTATTTTTGTATAGTATGCGTTGACTGTTGACTGCTAACGGTTCACAGTCAACAGTCAACGGTAGCAATAAAATAGGCTTTAAAGTTTTATACCTTGGACAAAAGGTTCAAATACCGGAAGCAATTCTGGGCGACTTACCACGAGGGTAGAAAAAGAGCGATCGCTATAATCTTCACCAGCTAATAAGGGAAACGGTTGAGAATTCAGCGATGACCAAACTCCGCCAGCAGCCTGGACAATTACCCAAGCACCTGCTATGTCCCAAACTTTTGGTGTCGCCTCAATTCCCCCTAGAGTGGCCCCAGTCGCAACTGTCAAAAAGTTGTAACTAGCTACGCCCAACATCCGGATTTTGCACGGAAAACCATTGCGGATAATGGCGGTACTGCGGGAACAGAGGTTAAAAAAGTGATTGTTACTGGGGCGATCGCTGCTAGTGTGGATGGGATGATGGTTGAGAAATGCTCCGGTTGGTGTGGTTATCCCAGATGAACCAGGCCAAAAACCATGAAAAGCTTGATTCAGGGGCGGTACGTAAACATAACCAAAAATGGGAGTGCCTTGATACAGCAAGCCCAGGGAAATTGACCAAATAGGAATACCGCGTGTGAAGTTAGTTGTCCCATCGAGGGGGTCAATTACCCAGCACCACTCAGTACCAGGAAAAGAGCGTTCGCTTTCTTCGCTGAGGATACCGTAACCAGAAAAATTAGAAGCGATGGCATCTCCAATTTCCCGATCTGCCCATTTATCGGCCTGCGTCACCAAACTACCATCGGCTTTTTGTAAAGCCTGTACTTGCCCAAAATCCTGCATTAATCGCGCTCCCACTCTGGTAGTGGTTGTTTGGGCAAAATCAACAATCGTATTCCAAAAGTCATTCATTGATTAATTCTCGCGCAAAGGGGCAAAGAGGCAAAGGACTTTTACATCTTTGCTTGGGAGGGTAAAGTTCAATTAATTACTAATTCGTAATTCTTGTGAGAACACTACACTAAAATCTCCGATTTGGTGGTTTTGAATTATTGGGGTTTTGAATTTTTTTGCCCACAAATCGGCTTGGTTTGTACCTTTTTCTTCCTTCTGCCTTCTGCCCTCTGCCTCCTGCCTTTCTTCTATCAATTACGAATTATTTTAATCGAGTTCATTTGACAAAATAGACGCGATCGCAGTTTTGGCGTTTGTCTGAAATTCTTTGACGTTCACTCGCCACAGTAACCAAACAGCAACAAGCATTCCTATTGCTTGCACCGCAAACACTGTACTGTATGCTAACACTGGCAAAGGAAACAGCATTTTACCTAAATTTAATACTGCTCCACCAAGTATTGTAGCCAGTCCCCTAGCCATTGCTTGAGATAACCCCCAAGCGCCAATAAATGTACCCGCAGTTTCCGCAGCAGTTAAATCCAACATCAAACTAGTAGCACCAGCTGTAATCACTCCAGATGAGAGACCGAAGAAAAATAGACTACCCATTAGTAAACCTGGGTTAGCGCTAAATCCGGACATAATGATTAAGCCAAAGCAGACGGCGGCGCTGATACATCCAATTTTAGTAGTCTGTTTCTTCCCTAAGCGGGGCAAAAGTGCAAAACCAGTAGAGCAAATTCCAATGAGAGTACCTATGCCAAAAGGAATGTTTAGTCTGGTGGTTTGGGAAATACACATCCCAAAAACTTCACCACCATAAGGTTCTAAAACTGCATCCTGCATAAAAATACTAATAGTCAACACCAACAGGAAACCAAAAAATACTCCTGTTTGGCGATTAGCAGTCAGCACTCGTAAAGCTGTACCCAAAGTTATTTGGTCTTCTCTACCTACTAAAGAAGAACGTGTTGTGAAACGAGAATACTTTTTTTCCACACCGAAAGTTGCCAGCAGCGATAGTCCAAAGACGATGGCAGGCATAATTATAAAAACCGGGTTGATTGTGGATTGGAGTTTAGCTATGTCAACAACTTTGTTTGCCTCAGAGGGGTTGTAAGTTAAAAGAGCCGTCCCACAAATTTCTGGTCTTTCTAGCAACCTGGAACTAACGACCGCTCCAATCACAATACCAATCATCAGCATTGACCAGACAATGCCAATCAATTTAGAACGGTTATCTTCATCGGTAACATCTACCAAAAGAGCAGTAAAAGGAGTGGAACTAGCACTTAAGGCTAAACCATATCCGGCAAAAATTAAAGCCAGTACTCCCGCCCAGCTATAAGTTTGCAAACTCCAGCCAGTAGCTTGCAAACTGCTACCTAATTGCCAGACTACTTGGAGAGCCAAGAAAGATATAGTTGTAAATAAGATTGCGCCAATCCAGACATAGCTAGTGCGATGATAGCCCAGCAATGGCTTGGCATCAGACATTTGCCCAAACCAGATACGTGCAGGGCTGACAAATTGGTGCATGGCTATAGCAGCAGCTGTGATTAATGGCAAGACTTTTAACTCATCAATCATCACTCGATTCAGTACACCCAAGGTGAGAAGCGACATGATGCCCAATCCCATCTGAAACAAACCCAGTCGGAACATTGTGAATAAATTAAGCCTGGGTAATGATTGCAAAGATACCGAGGGATTTGATTCCGGATTAGGTGAAATATCGCTGGTGGCCATAGCTACTTTTTCTTATGCTTTATAGGATTTAATCTCTCTCTCTTTAAATAAAGATAAACCCTACTTGCTGCAAAGGAGCGATCGCACCCTACTTATCTCCAGAATTTAGGATGAGTTTTTATGGCTTGGTTGATATTGGCGATGTCCACGACGGTCTACGCCTACGGATAACAAAATAATTTTAGGATGAACTAGTGAAACGAGATTCCATTTACTATCAAATTTTTAAGCGCTTTCCTGGGTTACTCTTTGAACTAGTTGATAATCCTCCTCTTCAAGCGCAAAACTATCGATTTGAATCTGTTGAAGTCAAAGAAACTGCTTTTCGCATTGATGGTGTGTTTTTACCTCCAGAGGGTGCAACATCTAAAGTCATCTTTTTTGCTGAAGTTCAATTCCAAAAAGATGAATCCCTCTACCATCGGTTCTTTACCGAGTCGATGATGTACCTGAACCGCAATCGTTCTCAGTACGATGATTGGTTCTGTGTGGTAATTTTTTCATCACGTTCTTTGGAACCAAGCGATACAAGAACTCATCGAATATTTCTCAACAGCGACCAAGTACAGCGAATCTATTTAGATGAGTTAGGCGCAAATAATCAGCAGCCAATAGGTATCAGCTTAATGCAGTTGACTATAGCATCGGATCGAGTGATGGCAGAGCAAGCAAAGCAATTAATTGAGCGAGTAAAATTAGAGGAAACGGGCACACTGCCGAAAACCGAAATACTAGACATCATTACCACAATTGCCGTTTACAAATTTTCGACCTTGAGTAGAGAGGAAGTTGAAGCAATGCTAGGGCTGACTTTAGAGCAAACAAGAGTTTATCAGGAAGCTAAAGCCGAAGGTCGAGAAGAACAAAAAGCTGAAATGTTGAAACTTACTGTACCTCTGTTACTAAAAACAGGGATGAGTGTGGAGCAGATTGCTCAACATCTCAATGTTGATATAGAAGCTGTTCAGATTGCTGCACAGCAAAGCACATAGAATCGGCGCTTGATGTCTGTTGTGAAAAATTCTTTCTCCCCAAAGTGCTGCATCGGTTTACTTGGCTCGTAATCGAAGGCTCGTTTCGACCAAACGCTCGCCTATTTCATAATCTCCTGTTTCAACATTCATAGAGATAATTTTGCAACGATATGTAACGAATATTTAAATAAAAAACGTATTATTTATGATGAAGCGAATGTAGATATATCTATAATCCAAACCAGAAATAGCAGCCCAATTGAGATTAGAAACCTTTCATCTGGGGAAAAGCAAATCATCTCACTCTTTTCTAAGATTTATTTGGAGTCCTCTGAAGAGTTTATTCTGCTATTTGATGAACCAGAATTATCACTATCCATTGAATGGCAAAAGCTTTTACTTCCTGATATTTTGAAGTCAGGAAAATGCAGGCTACTTTTAGCAGTCACTCATTCTCCATTTATCTTCGATAACGAGTTAGATTTAAATGCCAATGATTTAGATATTTTTGTGCGAGAGGAATGAATGTCAGTAGACAATTTAAGAGCTTCCCGTGGCAAAGCTGTCACCGTATTTGTTGAATTTACTAGACTATACAAGCAGTATGAGTCTGCACTTTATTGCTTCTTTGAGGGAGAAGACAGTAAGTATTATGGAATTAGAATAAAGAGCGTCACAAGACCTGATAAAGATATTTATCTTAGCTGCAATGGTAAGGAGGGTGTTTTAGATATTCACAGAATGCTCTCATCCCGTAAGCATTATGCAAATGTTAGAGCTGCTTATTTTATAGATAAAGATTTTGATAGATCAATCAAAGAGACAAGTTTGAATAGGATATATGAAACACCTTGTTACTCAATAGAAAATTTTTATACATCACTTCCATGCTTTTCTGAAATTCTGAAAAGTGAATTTAAGCTAACCGAGTCAGATGAAAACTTTCAAAGATGTATTTCTCTTTATAGAAAACTACAAGAAGATTTTCATAATGCAGTCGAATTACTAAATGCTTGGATAGCCTGTCAAAGAAATAAGTCTAGTCAGCTAAACATTTCAGAGCTTAGCGTGTTACGCTTTGTGCATATTGACTTAGATAAAATCACAGTAAAATATACAATTGATGATCTATATGAGATGTTTCCAAATGTACCTATTATTTCTCAGCAGGAACTAGATATTAAGATATCTGAGCTACAAACCAACATTCGACAAAAAAGTTTTAGAGGTAAGTTTGAGATTGAGTTTTTGTTTTCTTTTCTTCAAAAACTTATGACCGAAGCTAATCAAGGGAATTATCCATATTTCACTCGAAAGATAAAAGTTGTACTATCCTTATCAAAAAGGACGATTATTTCTGATTTGTCTCAATACGCTGATACATCAACCTGTCTCTATAGCTATCTTGAGTCTTTTCGAGTTACCTGTTGAAACGCTATCTTCTCCAATGCCCTATTCGCAGCCTTATTTGTAACGCTACACTAAAAAAGTAAAGAAATGTAAATAAATTTTATTTTGCAACCGTGGAAACCATAACTTTGGGGCAAAATGGCCCAGTTGTTACACCTTTGTGCATAGGTACTTGGGCTTGGGGTGATAAACTCTTTTGGAATTATGGCAATGACTACGGCCCGGAACAGTTACAAGAAGCCTTCACCGCAGCACTACAAGCTGGTGTTAACTTCTTCGACACTGCCGAAGTCTACGGAATGGGATTATCAGAGAAATTTTTGGGCGAATTTATGCAACAGACACAACAACCTGTGCAAATCGCCACAAAATTTGGCCCTCTACCGTGGCGATTTACAGGTCAATCTGTATCTGATGCTTTGACACAGAGTCTCAAACGCTTACAAGTAGAGCAAATCGCCCTCTACCAAGTGCATTGGCCTTTTGCTTTCTTTTTAAGCCAAAAAACTCTGATGAATGCTTTAGCCGATGAAGTGAAGCGGGGTAGAATTGCCGCAGTAGGTGTGAGTAATTACTCAGCAGAGCAAATGCGAGATGCCCATCAAATATTGGCAGACCGTGGAGTGCCTTTGGCTGTGAACCAAGTACGCTATTCTTTACTCAGTCGCCAAATTGAAAGTAAGGGTATTGTGGCAACTGCGCGTGAATTGGGTGTGACTTTGTTGGCTTATAGTCCATTAGCTCAGGGATTACTCACAGGCAAATACACTATTGATAGTGCTCAGGCCCCGACTGGTGCGAGAAAAATAGACCCAAGATTTACTAAAGAAGGCTTACAAAAAATTGCACCAGTAATCTCTTTGCTACGCAGTTTCGGAGAAAAATACGATCGCACTCCAGCCCAAGTTGCTCTCAATTGGTTAATTTGCCAGGGTAACGTCATTCCCATTGCCGGTGTGAAGACAGCCGAACATGTACGTCAAAATGCCGGCGCTTTGGGTTGGAGATTGAACGAAGATGAAATTCAAGAGTTAGAAAAAGTTAGCCGTCCCTGGCTGTAGAGACGTTGCATTGCAACGTCTCTCTACTCAAACACCAAAGGCCAAAGTTCTGACACTACTAGTTCCCAACCTGGTAATAACTCTGGTAGTGTCAGTTTGTCGTTGTCCTGCAAAACTATCGGTTCTTGGTTGAGGTGATAAACTGTGAGCGTCAATTTGTCAGGATCGATGAGGATACCAACTGTAGATCCCAGTTGTAAAAATAGCTGAATCTTTTCTACCAATGATTTAATTCGGTCTGACTTGGATTTTATTTCTACCATCAAGTCAGGTACGAGTTCAACAAAGTCGCGCTTGCTGATTTTAAGTCGATCGGCACGAACAAAAGACACATCGGGAGCGCGGAGATTTCGTTTTTCGTTATCAGCTTCTTTGCCGTTTTCCGTTTCTAAGGTAGGCAAAATAAAACCAGCGCTGGAACCAGTCACCCGTCCTAATTTTCGTGGGCGTACCCAATTACCAAGTAATCTAATTAACTCAGCACCGATTTCTTCTGATTCATAATCTGATGGCCCCATAACAACTATATTTCCGTCTACCAGCTCCATCTGCCATTCTGGATGCTCTGCTTGTAGCTGCTCTAAGTCTGGAATACTGAACATAAGACCACGAAGAATGCATCTTTAATTCATCTTCTTACAAACTTGTAGAAGAAGTTACCCAAAAAATCAAAAAGTCAAGAGTCCAAAGTCAAAATCTTAACTCCTAACTCTCAACTCTTAACTCTCTCAATTTTAGATTTTGAATACTTCTCTACGAGAGGCTGCGCCAACGACAAGCTCAGTACAAGTTTTGAATTTTGGATTGAAGTAAAAATTAGAAATCTAAAACCCAAAATTCATTAACTTCTAACTAAGAAGCAGATTCCCTAGCTGTAGGCGAGCCTAACTTTGGAGTGGGTGAGACAGAAGCATCACGACGGCTTGTCCGCAGTTTGGGCTTGGGAGTACCACTTCTTTCTTCGTCACCAGTGTTGCTATCTGATTTCCAGCTAGAACGGGGGCGATCGCTACCAGAATCGCGGCGTTTGGCGAGTCTGGGTTTGGGAGTGGCGGGTTCTTCTTGGGGAATTTCTACGTCGGATTGCAACCAAGCAGGACGAGTTTGGTCGTAAGCGATTTGCAATGCTGCGGCGGCGATGGCTTGAGCATCATATTTTTCAATCAATTCGCTGACGATGGGTAAAAATGAAGCCAAACGTTCGCCAGCTAAAGCTTCCCGCACTTGTTCTTGCAATTTCAGGATGTGCCGTGCTTCAATTTGTGCCCGTGTGGGAATTGACAACACTTGCCAAGCTTGGCGGTTATGACGTTCAAATGTCTGCTGCTTGCGTCGCTCAAATGGCTGTACTAAAGAAATTGCGGTTCCTTCTTTACCAGCACGACCAGTACGACCAATGCGGTGAACGTAAGTTTCTACGCTATCAGGTAAGTCGTAGTTGATCACATGAGAAAGTTGATCGACATCTAATCCGCGTGCCGCAATATCAGTTGCTACTACCCAACGTACTTGACGATTGCGGAAACGGCTCAATAAACGTTCCCGTGCTTGCTGTGACAAGTCACCGTGGTATTCATCTACACTATGACCAGCAGCTTGCAGTTGGTTGGTGAGTTCGGCGGCGGTGCGTCTGGTGCGGACAAAGATTAAAGCTGTTTCTGGATCTTCCATTTCCAGAATCGGCTGTAAAGCTTTGGCTTTTGTCCAGTGGCGGGGGATTAAATAAGCTACTTGGTTGATTTTGTTTGGTGCGGCTTTTGGCTGTTCGACGGTGACTGTCGCTGGCGATCGCAAAAACTTGTTCACCAAAGAACGAATCGAGGGTGGCATTGTCGCCGAAAATAAAGCTGTTTGGCGATCTGTAGGTGCTTGGGAGAGGATTTTGATGACATCATCAATAAAGCCCATGCTCAACATTTCATCGGCTTCATCCAAGACAAACCATTTTACTTGATCGAGCTTCAAACAGCCGCGATCGAGCAAATCTATTACTCGTCCTGGGGTGCCGACAACAATGTGAACGCCACGTTTGAGCTGTAGCATTTGCCGCTCAATTGATTGACCGCCGTAGATTGCTAACACCCGCAATCCGTCATTGCCGATAAACTGGGCGATGGCATCGTGAACTTGCATAGCTAATTCACGAGTTGGTGTTAAAATCAAGGCCTGCACAGCTTTTTGATTAATATCCAGCCGTTCTAAAATTGGCAGTGAAAATGCTGCTGTTTTACCCGTCCCAGTTTGAGATTGACCTACCACATCGCGACCCGACAACAGTTGCGGAATTGCTTGGGTTTGAATACTAGTAGGTGTGGTAAAGCCAATTTTTTCTAACTGCTCGACGCGTTCTTGGGAAATACCTAATTCTTGAAACGAAAGATTCATCAATTCTCCTAAATTTTATCTAAGGATTTTTGGATTAGTCATTGCTCATTGGGCATAGAGCACTTGTACTGAGCGTAGTCGAAGTATGGAGCATTGGTTATTCACTAATGACTAATGACTAATGACTAATGACTAATTAGTTATTAACAACTTGACCGTATAGGTCGTATGTATCAGCCTCGTGAATCGCTACTGGTACGATGGTTCCTAACTTTGCCTGTCCTTGGACATACACTTGACCATCAACCTCTGGGGAAAATCTAGCTGAACGACCGATTAATTCACCACTTTCAGGGTTTTCTTGCTCAATCAGGACATCGACGATTTTGCCTACTTCCTGTTGATTTTTCTTTAAGGAAATCGGTTGCTGGAGTTCCATCAGTCGCTCTCGGCGTTCGTCCATCACTTCTTGAGATAACTGATTTGGCAGGTTGTAGGCGGGGGTTCCTTCTTCGGGTGAAAAGGTGAAGACGCCAACATGGTCAAATTCATGCCGCTGGACGAATTCCAGTAGATGCTCAAAATGCTTGCTTGTTTCTCCTGGGAAACCAACAATAAATGTTGTCCGCAATACGGCTGTTGGTAGTGCCGTTTTGATGCGATCTATAATCCCATCATTCACACGCCCTTGCCAGGGACGGTTCATGGCACGGAGAATCTCTTCATGAGAATGTTGCAAGGGCAAATCCAGATAAGGCAAAATGTTAGGTGTTTCTTTGATTGCCGCTATTACGTCTTGTGTCAATCCCGTGGGATAAGCGTAGTGCATTCTAATCCACGGTATATTTACCTTTCCCAAAGCGCGGAGTAATTCGGCTAGCTTTGGCTGACCATAAATATCTAAACCGTAATTAGTCGTGATTTGGGAAATTAAAATAATTTCCTGTACTCCCTGACTAACTAACTCCTTGGCTTCAGCGACTATCGATTCAATAGTACGCGATCGCTGCTTCCCTCTTAAATGAGGAATTATACAAAACGCACAACGATAATCACATCCTTCGGCAATCCTGAGGTAAGCTACCCCCTCTGTTGTAGTGCGATAGCGCGGTGTAGTCTCGTCAGCAATGTAGGTTGGTTCGATACTAACCTGTTTAACCCGTTCGCCTTGTTCTACACGCTCAATTACATTTACAATTTTGTGATAATCACCTGTACCTACCACAGCTACTGCTTCCGGCAACTCATCCAAAAGTTGTTCTTGGAAATGTTGCGCCATACAGCCAGTAATCACAATTTTTTTTGTTCGCTTCTGCCAGTTCTACCAAAGTTCTGACAGATTCAAGTCTTGCCGCTTCAATAAAACTACACGTATTGACAATAACGTAATCTGCTAACTCTTCATTTGTATCTACACCGTAGCCTGCTTCTGTGAGCATTCCTAACATGTGTTCTGTATCTATTCGATTTTTCTCGCAGCCCAGGTGAGAAATGGCAATTGTTGGCTTGTCACCCATATTTTGAAAAAATTTTCAGTTCTCTTCTTGTAATCAAATTCATTCCAGTACTGACGCAAGCTTTTTTTATCGGCATCCTCATAAGAAGATGTACAGAGGTGAATTTCCACTGTCAGTAAATCCCCGTTTACCTATGACCCCATCGATAATAATAAAAATAAAGGTCATGTTATGATACTTCTATCAGTTTGTTTCCCAGGGTAAATTTAAGTGTCTTTGGGTACATTTGACACTTGTAATGTTTTTTAACAATTGGCCTATTGGTATTTTACATTACCACAGCGTGTGCGTTGTTAACCTACCCCATCGGGAAGCCGCCCAAAGGGCTTGTTGTGAGAAGTCGCTACCCTCAGGGAAATCGCCTTCGCGACTACGCCCATAAAGCAGTAATGCTACCCTGGCAAACGGCAAGTCCCACGACTGCGCGCGGAAAAGACCCCTAAACCACGGAAAGCTGCCTTGCGTGTTGTGAGTGGCAAACTCCTCTTGTAGCCAGGTTTTATCTTAACATATCTTATGACAAGTTTGAGGCCAATTTCCATCTTCGGAAGGAGGCAGTAAACCGACCAATTTCAAAAAACAGACCAGGACACAAGGAGACATAGGCATGGGGCTTTCCAGGGAGTGCCAAGTTGTGAGCGCCGAATTTTGTAAAATTGATTTATGCAAAATTATTCAAAATTCAAAAAGCTGATGAGTCAAGCTTTTCGGGTATTTTGAATTGTAGGTATATTTGGGTGTTGTAGTACTAGCCTCTAATCTCTAGTCTGTATACCCCAATCCCTCGCAATAATTAAAGACGTGGACTTATATCAGCTGTTTAAAACTCGCTCACCGATTATTGGCGTGGTTCACCTGCTACCACTGCCGACCTCGCCCCGTTGGGGAGGTAGCCTCAAAGCGGTAATTGACCGCGCCGAACAAGAAGCCGTAGCCTTGGCAAGCGGAGGTGTTGACGGCATGATTGTGGAGAATTTTTTCGATGCGCCGTTTACCAAAAACCAAGTAGATCCAGTGGTTGTGAGTGCCATGACGATGGTGGTGCAGCGGATACAGAATTTGGTGACATTGCCAGTGGGCTTGAATGTGTTGCGAAACGACGCCAAAAGTGCAATGGCGATCGCTAGCTGTGTCCAGGCACAATTTATCCGCGTCAATGTCCTCACAGGAGTGATGGCAACCGATCAGGGATTAATTGAGGGAGAAGCCCATCAATTACTGCGGTATCGACGGGAGTTAGGCAGCGATGTTAAAATCCTGGCCGATGTCTTGGTGAAACACGCCCGTCCTTTAAGTTCTCCAAATCTCACAGTTGCCGTTAAAGACACCATTGAAAGAGGTTTAGCAGACGGAGTGATTTTGTCTGGGTGGGCTACTGGTAGCCCTCCTAACTTAGAAGATTTAGAACTAGCTTGTGGTGCAGCAGATGGAACACCAGTGTTCATCGGTAGTGGGGCAAATTGGGAAAATATTGATACATTAATGCAGGCAGCAGATGGTGTCATAGTTTCCAGTTCCTTGAAACGTCACGGACGGATAGACCAAACAATTGACCCCATTCGCGTTAGTCAATTTGTAGAAGCCGCACGTCGTAGTTGGAACTCTAAAAGTGAAAGCAAGTCACCAGGACAAGTGAAATTACATTCTTAGGGAATAGGGAGAGAGTGAGGAGTTATGAGTTATGAGTTATGAGTTTTAAATTGATTGTTCCTAAATTCCTCATTCTTAACTCCTCACTTCTCATTCTTAACTGTTAACTCCTAACTCTTAACTCCCAAAGCAGTTTATGATTCGCCGCCGTTCTACTCCTTGGATTCATAAATGGTCACGTCCATTGATTGCCGCCATTGCTGGCTGTGGTGTGCTGACGACAGGTTATCTCACCATAGAAAAGTTGACAGGAGGCAGTGCAGCTTGTGTGGCACAGGCTGGTGCCAAAGGCTGTAATGATGTGCTTTCCAGTCCTTGGGCAACAGTTTTTGGTCAGCCATTGGCTTTGTTTGGATTTTTGGCATACACCAGTATGCTGATATTTGCTTTGGCTCCTTTGGTATTTTCCTCAGGAGACAATACTAATCGCAAGCAATTAGAAAATTGGACATGGTGGCTACTGTTGGTGGGTGCGATCGCTATGTCTGTGTTTAGCGGTTATTTAATGTACCTGCTAGCATTCCAAATCAAAGCCGTTTGTCCCTACTGTATCGGCTCAGCTTTGTTCTCCACTAGTCTTTTGGTACTGACAATTATTGGTCGTACTTGGGAAGATGTTGGACAAATCTTGTTTACCGCCTTGATTGTCGGTATGGTGACACTGATTGGTACTTTAGGCATTTATGCTGGTGTCAATCAATCCGATGTCACATCTGGAACTCCTGGAGAACCTGTAAAAATTTCCTTTGCTCCCAAGGAAGATCCTAATCCCGCAATCGGGGGATGGGAAATTACTACCACCTCTGGTGAACCAGAAATAGCCCTAGCCCGACATCTGGTGAAGATAGGTGCTAAGGAATACGTTGCCTATTGGTGTCCTCACTGCCACGAACAAAAACTGATTTTTGGCAAACAAGCTTATCAAGAAATCGACAATAACATTAAGGTAGAATGTGCCCCTCCAGGACTCAAAGCTCAACCAGAAGTTTGTCAAGCTGCAAAAATTACAGGTTTCCCTACTTGGATTATCAATGGCAAAAGCTATAGTGGAGTGCAAAACCTAGAGGAACTAGCCAAAGTATCTGGTTACACAGGCCCTCGGAACTTTAAATATTTCAAGTAATTGCCAACACAAGTCTGTTTTAGCATTGCTACTGTTAACTGTTCGCTGTTGATGGTTCACAGTCAAAAACAAAGGTGTCGGGTGCGCCCTACACCTGTTCATAGTCAACGGCCATGTACTGTTGTTTATTTCTTGGCGATCGCCCCTTGGGCTGCACTTCGCGCACAACAGAAATAAGTTCAATATGATAGTGAATTAGTATAGTTAACTGGATAAAAACAGTAAAGCTGTTTCCAGTTGACTTTTTTGTTTTTGGCAACATTTAGTGATAAATAAGATAAATAATAAGTGTTGCCCAATACCTATAGCAGGGAATAAGGTTGGAGTAACAGACAACAAGCTTAAAAGTCTTGTGCTGTAGGGGTTTAACCATCAGTTTATGTCCTAACCTACCTGGTAACTGTCGTACATTCCGAATTGGGTATTTGTCAGTAAAATAAGCTTAATATCTAGCTTTAAGACTACGTTGGTGTATTTCTCCAACTAAAAATACCTGTATCAATTTTCTTGTGGCTTTTACTTACAAACATCTGAAGTTGAAGGAACTTGATTAAGTATACTGGCTCTCATGCAGTGTGTACTTTAATTGATTTTTGCAGCACATGGAAGCCGCCTTCGAGTGTAATTATGTCAGCGTTAAACGCGAAAGTGTGTTTGTTGAAGTTACTCTCAATATGCTTTTGTTATTAGTGAAAAAACGCCAGTTAAAAGAGCAAAATCGCCTTATTCAACCTTTGTGCAGATGCCAAGAAAAGCCGAGTTTCAGAACTTTGGGAGCGGCTTAATGAATCACCAGCTAGGGAAGCGTTTGATAAACTCGATCTTTGGACTGAAACAATCGCTGAGTCGAGAACACAAAGAATTGATGACTGCTGCTGGCGTTGCAGTCTGCGTCCTGTTTTTGCGCTCTATCGGATTATTGCAATCCTTAGAATTGGCAGGTTTGGATCAATTTTTTCGCTTACGTCCAAATGAATCGCCAGAAGAACGTATCACCATCGTTGTGATTGATGAAGCTTATTTAGATCAAGTAGGTTCGTGGCCGATTCCAGATCGGAATATTGCCGAATTGTTGCAAAAATTAAACATCCATAAACCCCGTGCCATTGGGTTGGATATCTACCGAAATTTGCCAGTGGAGCCTGGTAATCAGGAATTACGTAATGCTTATAAATCAATGCCAAACTTGATTGGTATTGAACTTCTGGCAAATGAAAAAAATAAAAACCTTACTGTTTTACCTCCAATAGGACTTAATAAGAATCAAGTGGGTTTTAACAATGTACTGTACGACCCTGATGGCAAAGTACGTCGCAGCTTGTTGTATTGGCATGTCGAGGATAAAGTACACGAAAGTTTTGCCTTGAAGTTGGCTTTATTGTATTTAAAATCAAAAGGCATTACTCCTACCCAAGCAAAAATCAACCCTGAGTATTTGCAATTGGGTAAGGCAGTATTTACTCGTTTTGAAGTTAATGATGGTGCTTATGTCGGAGCTGATGCCAGAGGCTACCAAATTTTATCCAATTTTCCCAAACCCAAACCTCAAAATCCATCTGGAGAATTTTCTCATTTTCGCCAGGTATCCATGAGTGATGTACTCGCCGATCAAGTCCAAGAAAATTTAATCAAAGACCGGGTTATACTTATTGGCTCTACTGCACCCAGTCTTCAGGATTTTGTATTTATTCCTTATTCCAGCGGTTTGATGGGTACGGCAAAGCCTGTGGCTGGTATTCAATTACAAGCTTATTTTATTAGTGAATTAATTTCTGCGGCTGTTGAAGGCAGACCATTACTTAAAGTCTGGCCTGAATTATTAGAATATTTGTGGATTTTTGTTTGGTCTTATGTGGGAGCCATTACCACATGGCGGATACGAGATTCAACGAAAAGTTTTCTTAGTATCCTTGTTTGTTGCTTTGTATTGACCGTCAGTGCTTATATAGCTTTTTTATACGGTTGGTGGATACCCCTGATTCCTGGGCTGTTTACTTTTGGGATTTCAGCTATTTGGATGACGAGTCATATCGCCCATATGCAGGAAGAATGGAAACGTTCTAAGGAGTTTTTGCATCATGTAATTAACACGATTCCCGATCCAATTTTTGTAAAAAATGAACAACATCAGTGGATTGTTCTCAATGACGCGTATTGTCGATTTATTGGTTATCCGAATAAGTTGTTAATTGAAAAGTCAGACTATGATTTCTTCCCTAAGCATGAAGCCGATGTGTTTCGACAACAAGATGAGTTAGTTTTTCGGACTCAGCAACCCCACGAACATGAAGAAGAATTTACAAACGCAGATGGTCAAACTCATCAAATTGCCACTAAGCGATCGCTTCACAAAGACTCAGCTGGCAATTTCTTTTTAGTTGGGGTAATTCGAGATATTACTCAGCGCAAGTTGATGGAGGAAGAACTCAAGCGTACTGCTGCTGAGTTATTTCGCTCAAACAATGAATTAAAGCTCAAAGAAGACCATTTACGTTATTTGGCATATCACGATCCCCTGACAGGTTTATCCAATCGCAAGTTTTTTGCCGAACAACTTTACGAGTCATTGCACTGGGCACAACACCATAACTTGTTGTTGGGACTGTTGTTTATCGATTTAGACGGCTTCAAACAAGTCAATGATACTTTAGGGCATGAGATGGGCGATCGCCTGCTAATGACTATCGCTGGGCGACTGAGCAATTCTTTACGGGCTAGTGATACAGTTTCTCGTTTAGGTGGCGATGAATTTACTGTAATCTTACGAGCAATTCCTAATGTTCAGGTAGCTGCTAAAGTCGCCGAAAAAATTTTAACCAGCATCACCAAACCAATTGTTTTGGATGGCTATGCAATCCGAGTCTCTGCCAGTATTGGCATTAGTGTTTATCCATACAACAGCCAAGACAGTGAAACTTTGATGAAACAAGCAGATGCAGCAATGTACCGTGCTAAGCGCTTGGGTAAAAATCGCTACGAATTTGCTTAATAAATTCACGAATTTACTTTCTATTCTTGGATATTGAGTAAATATTTTTACCATAAAATTAGGCTTTTTTACTTTAGATGCATAAAAAGCACTGTTTTGTAAAGGCACTTTATAGGACTGTCAACATAGCTTTTTAATTAAAACTCAAA
>Ga0314811_100026_pt1 | contig 24692 bp, 19 predicted proteins | sample STEome_7_FD_202340 | JGI IMG/M metagenome (GOLD analysis project Ga0314811, IMG submission 202340) | Metatranscriptome of soil surface biofilm microbial communities from soil inoculated with nitrogen-fixing consortium DG1, State College... ...
GGGAGATGGGGAGATGGGGAGATGGGGAGATGGGGAAATGGGGAGATGGGGAGCAGGGGAAGAATAACTCCTAACTCCCAACTCCTAACTCTTAACTTCCAACTCCCAATGCCCCATGCCCCATGCCCCATGCCCAATGCCCCATACCCTATGACTAATGACTAAATTAGAAATAGCAATGTCTAACCTTTAGGTAATCCTGGAAAAATGCTGGGTAATTTTCAACAAAGCCAACTGCGAATCGAAATCGAAGCACCAACAGATGCAATTCATGACAGTCTAGTGCATCCACCGCAATTAACAAAATGGCTTGTAGGGCAACGCTTTGCGCCAGGAATGCCAGAAGAATTGCTTCCTGGATTTGAATTTACTACCTGGACTGGGCCAGTTGCCATTCATCATCATGTGGATGTTGTCAAATCCAATTGCCTGCGTTTGTTGCTGTCCGGAGGTATTGATGGTTTTCACGAATGGTACTGGGGAGATGGTTGGGTACAGTCCCGCTTGGAAGGAGTGTCAGTTTTGCCCCTGAATTTGGGTCAAACCCTGAGTTTATTGAGTTTGCGTCAGTTTTTAGCAACTCAAAGACGTTGAATTAGGAATTAGGGATTGGGTATTTATTTTTTTTTAGACAGTCCCCAGTCCCCTATTTTATTTGTAAGTTATGATTAGCGATCGCCCTCAATCAGCAGATAGCACTTGCTGGGCTGTTGAGATTAACTCTGGAAAAATTTTAGACTCAATATGTTAACTATCAACAAACTCTACTGGTTCGTATAATTCTTCAATTAATGTCATTATTGTGCTGACTTACTTAAATCATTCCACTTCAATTTGTTGACTGTGAACAGTCAACAGTCAACCATCAACAATAATGGAATATTTTTTACTTAGAAGCCCCTTGATTCTAGTTATGCTTTACCACCAATACTGAACAATTAGCTTCTTCCACAACTTGGCTGCTAACAGAACCCTGAACTATTCGCTTCATCCCTATCAATCCACGACTGCCAATTACAATCAATTCAGTTTTGTAGATGTTGGCAAGGCGAATAATTTCTTCCGCAGGATCGCCTGTTACGAGTTCTAATTCACTTTTAACTGATAATTTTTCCTGATAAGATTGCAGCTGTTTTTCAATATGAAAATAAGAGAATGTCGGGGACTCTGACTGAGGGCGATCAGCAGGTAGCTCAATCTCTGACTCTGGCGTGGGAAATACATGGCAAAGAATAACCCTGGCGTCTTGAGAAAAAGCCAAATCATCTAAAGTCTGGATTACTTGTTCTGCAATTTCCGAACCGTCCAGAGCTACCAAAACAGTATTTAGCACCCCTATCGTCCCCCTAAAGAGTAAACCGTTCTACAACACGTTGGCCAGAGTTAAACAGTGTTATAACTTTGTTTAACTTGCTCCTGATTGCTTCCTGCTTGATGTTAGCAGTATAGTCACTCGCCAGTTGCCAAGTTGAAAATCGGATAGAACTTATCCCATTTGAGGTTGTATGTTTGGAAGATTGAGAAACTTTGTGATTTTAATCCGTGATTTTCAGTCCTATTAAAATCTCTAGTTTTCTCGACTACCATACAACAGGCGGGACTACTCTGAAAAGTTTTTGACAGCTTCTCAAACCTTGATTTTTGCGCTTGGTTTTTGCGTTATCCCAAGTTTAACAAGTTTTGTCCAAGACAAAACATCGATTGTTGTCTTGTTTGATCTCAACAATTTAGTTTCTGCGATCGCCTTTTTGCAAGCAGTAGCCATCGCTAATACCCAATTTCAGTTGCAACTACCATCAGCAATGAAAGGCAGGGTAACCAAACATTGTGCGTTAGCGTAACTTGCTGTAGGTATCGCTGTCCAAAGTTTTAGTTTGAAGCTCAGGGAAAATTCAGCATTCCCAATCACTCTTCTTGCTGAATTCGGCGTCGCACTGAATCAGCATGAGAAGGTAAACCCTCTGCTGTTGCTAGGACATCAATGGCATTAGCCATATTTTCCAGTGCGGTTTGGGAGTATTGAATAATACTAGAGTGTTTGAGAAAAGTTTCAACTCCCAGAGCTGAAGCATATCGAGCAGCACCAGAAGTAGGTAAGGTATGGTTGGGGCCTGCCAAATAATCCCCCACTGCTTCTGGTGTCGAGTAACCCAAAAAGATTGCTCCAGCATGGCGAATCTGTGGTAATAGCGCCCAAGGGTCTTTGACTTCTAATTCTAGGTGTTCTGGGGCAAATTCGTTAGAGAGTTCGGCGGCGGCTGTTAAAGATTCCACAACGATAATCAAGCCGTAGTGAGCGATGGCTTTTTCTGTGTCTATGCGCCGTGGATGATCCACCAGCTGTCTTTCCAAAGCTAGCTGCACATTCTTCGCTAAAGCTGCATCTGTGGTCAGCAAAATAGCCGCCGCCATTGGATCGTGTTCGGCTTGGGCTAATAAATCAGCAGCCACATGCACTGGATTTGCTGTTTCATCGGCAATCACTAGCACTTCGCTAGGGCCTGCCAAGGAATCAATACCAACAGTGCCGTAGACAAGTTTTTTCGCTAGGGTAACATAAATGTTACCAGGGCCAGTAATCACATTCACTTTCGGAATTGTTTCTGTGCCATAGGCTAAAGCAGCAATGGCTTGTGCCCCGCCGACACGATAAATTTCTTGTACCCCTGCTTCTTGAGCAGCTACCAAAACTGCCGGGTTAATTGCACCTCCTGGGCCTGGTGGCGTTACCATCACTATACGAGGTACGGCAGCTACCTTTGCCGGAATTGCATTCATCAGTACTGTACTGGGATAGGCAGCACGGCCACCAGGTACGTACAGCCCCGCTCGGTCTACAGGGGTGTAGCGTTTGCCTAGTACCACCTCATCATCGCCAAAATGCACCCAGCTTTTCGGGACTCGCTGACGATGAAATGCTTCAATTTGGCGGGAAGCTAGCCGAATTGCCCCCATCAACTCCTTTGACACCTGTTGGTAGGCTGCATCCAGTTCCGACCCTGTTACACGGAGTTCTTCTGGTTTGAGGGTTTGTTTGTCAAATTCGGCGGTGTAATGCAGTACAGCTTTGTCGCCTTGGCGCTTGACTGCTTGCAAGACTTCCCGCACAGTTGCTTCTTTGTTGGGCACCTGTTCGTCATGGGTGCGATCGCAGATTCGTTGTAGTTCTGCTCTAACGTCTGCCTGCTGAGTAATGATTCGCAGCATGGAGTAAGGACAATGCCAAAATTATAATATTGCCACCTGAGATTTAGTGAAAGCTTTCCGCCCTACTGGGTGTGGAGGCTGACTTTAATTCTCTTCTCTAGCTTAACCTGGATTTTTTTGATACTCCTAAGGTTGCCAGCAGATGGTTGACTCGAAAAGGCTACTTGATTGTTTAATCGGAATCTGCCTAAGTTGCAGATCCACAGGAAAGGGGAGTGCCATTTCCCACTATCCTTATGCCGTTACCCTAACTCCTAAAAGAGGTAAAGGTTGTGTGGTTGCCCATTAAATCCCCTGCATTTACAGAGGGTAGGGTTTAACTATAACTAACTTTTACTGATTTTTCTAACTTTTAGTAGTTAACATGTGTACAGACATGAAATATCGGTTCTATAGTTAAAAGTCCCTGAAATTTAGCTGTATTACAGTTTTTTACCTTTTATTATCTGCTCTCATGACAGATGGTGTTGGTAATTACACTGCTCCATCGGGTGGTGAGTTAGGGTTACTATTTTATTCATAGATTTGATTTTAACGTATTTACTTACATTAGCGGCACACTGAATTGGAGACTTGGTAAATGGGGTATGGGGCTAATGAATGGGGAAAGGGAAAGGCGTAAGGGGGAAAGGGGAAAGATTAAATTTATTGCTTTTCTCTTTTCCCTTTAACCTTTTCCCCTGCTCCTTCTACTCCTGCATCTTCCCACTCCCTACTACCCAATGGCATAATTTTTTTAGGAAATTCTAACATTGGCAATTTGGATGCTATATTAGTAAATCTAGTAGTGTGTGTACATATTAGTATTAGTTTCTGGAATTGACTGTGGCGAATACAAAGTCTGCTCTTAAGCGTGCCGAAATCGCAGAACGCAACCGACTGCGTAATAAAGCTTACAAATCAGCTGTAAAGACGCTGATGAAAAAATACTTGAATGCTGTAACTGTCTATGCTGCCAATCCTAGCCCAGAATTAAAACAAGAAGTGCAGTCGAAGTTATCTGAGGCTTATAGCAAAATCGATAAAGCAGTAAAACGGGGTGTGCTTCACCCCAATAATGGGGCTAGGAAAAAGTCAAAATTGGCGACTAAGCTAAAACCCCTCACACAGACAGCTGAGTAGTCATTTGTCCTTGGTCATTGGTCATTAGTCATTAGCAAAGGACAAAGCGCCAAGTCGAGCCACTGCGTTACTGTCGCCTTACGTTGGAAAGCAAGTGGCATTGAGCCAAGGCTTCCTTGGATGGGAACTTTGTAAAAGAGGACAACTGACAAATGGCAACCGACAAAGCGCCAAGTCGAGCCACTGCGTTACTGTCGCATTGCGTCGGAAAGCGAGTGGCGTTGAGCCAAGGCTTCCTTGGATGGGAACTTTGTAAGAGAAGACAAAGGACAAACGATGCAATTGATAGACACGCACGTCCATCTCAACTTTGAGAATTTTCAGCCAGATTTAACAGCGGTGCGATCGCGGTGGCAGCAAGCAGGTGTAGTACGTTTAGTTCATTCGTGCGTTCACCCGGAGGAGTTTTCCAGCATTCAGTCCTTAGCGCGTCAGTTTCCAGAAATCAGCTTTGCTGTGGGATTGCATCCTTTGGATGCGGATCGATGGAATAGCGACACATCTGAGAAAATCAGATATTTGGCGAAATCGGACTCCAACGTGGTGGCAATTGGAGAAATGGGACTGGATTTTTACAAAGCTGATAACTATCAGCAACAGTACATGGTGTTTGAATCGCAATTAGCGATCGCATCTGAACTCGATTTACCAGTAATTATCCATTGCCGCGATGCTGCTGCCGAAACCAGAGAAATATTGCAAAAATGGCGATCGCTAAAGGGAGAAACAGTACGTGGTGTTATGCATTGTTGGGGAGGAACGCCAGAACAAACCCAATGGTTTCTCGACTTGGGCTTTTACATCAGCTTTAGCGGAACAGTAACGTTCAAAAATGCTAAAGATATTCAATCCTCAGCGGCGATGGTAAGTAGCGATCGGTTATTGATTGAAACAGATTGCCCTTTTTTGGCTCCGGTTCCCAAACGTGGCGAAAAACGTAACGAGCCGGCCTACGTTCGTTATGTTGCAGAGCAAGTGGCAAAACTGCGCCAGGAATCTGTGGAAGCCATCGCCCAAGCTACTACCCAAAATGCCTGCAAATTATTCGGTTTGTCATTATAAAGTGTTCTTTAGTCTATTTTATCCAGTTGCTTACAAACAAATAAAACTCTAGGAGGACAAAAATATGCTAAGATCATTCCCTCCAAAACATTTTGCTTGCGCCATAATGATAAAGGAAGGAACGTAAAACTTCTAAGTTTAATTTACCGTGCTGTTATTAGGCTTGGCCATCCTCCACAAATCTCTACAAGGGGATGCTCTCGACACATGACTGACCGTGACAACTCAGGTTGAGCCATAATTATGCACAATATCGGCTTAGTGTGTATTTAATCTATACAAAATCCTTAAATGAAATTGTCTTGTGATTACAATCCAGCAAAATAAAGTGATTCTGATTCAAAGCCGAGAAAATGCGGATAGTTTCCTCAAACTCAAGATATCTAGGATATCACTGAGAGTATAAATGGCGGTGTGGATTTGACACACACCGTGTAGAGCTGCGTCAGCAAATTAACGCGCTTTTTGGAGGGGAAGTGAGGAAAGTAGATCGAATTCAGGAATATTTTAATTGGGGATTGGGGACTAGGCAAAAGTTTTCCTACACCTATTTGTCTGTTCTCCACTCACCATTAGAAGCGATTACCCCTTTGGTAAAATCCTTGATTCCAGCTTTGGTCGCTGTGTTGGCTCCCACTTGTAAATAGATGGGTATATAAAGAAAAGTTCCCAAACAGCTAGGACACTGGCTAGTAGTGGGAAGGATTAAACAGCAAGTGTCCAAGGGAAAATTTAACCAGGTTGACAAAGGTAGAGGCATGACTAAAGAAACATATATGGAACCCGCCTTTCTATTGCCCGACTTGATTGAAATCCAGCGTTCAAGCTTCCGCTGGTTTTTGGAAGAAGGTCTGATAGAAGAACTGAACTCCTTTAGTCCGATCACAGATTACACGGGCAAACTGGAACTACATTTTTTGGGTCAAAACTACAAACTCAAAGAGCCAAAGTACAGCGTTGAAGAAGCTAAACGGCGGGATAGTACTTATGCAGTTCAAATGTATGTTCCCACACGCTTGATAAATAAGGAAACCGGGGAAATCAAAGAGCAAGAGGTATTCATTGGAGACTTGCCTTTGATGACCGATCGCGGCACCTTTATTATCAACGGAGCCGAGCGGGTGATTGTCAACCAGATAGTGCGATCGCCAGGAGTTTACTACAAATCAGAAATCGATAAAAACGGGCGACGTACTTATTCTGCTAGCTTAATTCCCAACCGGGGAGCATGGCTGAAATTTGAAACAGACCGTAACGATCTCGTTTGGGTACGCATCGACAAAACCCGCAAACTCTCAGCCCAAGTACTCTTAAAAGCTTTAGGCTTATCAGATAACGAAATCTTTGACGCCTTACGCCACCCGGAATATTTCCAGAAAACCATCGAAAAAGAAGGGCAATTTTCGGAAGAAGAAGCCTTGATGGAGTTATATCGCAAGCTGCGTCCCGGTGAACCACCCACAGTATTAGGCGGACAACAGCTTTTAGACTCCCGTTTCTTTGACCCAAAACGTTATGACTTGGGACGAGTTGGTCGTTATAAGCTCAACAAAAAACTGCGCCTTTCTGTCCCCGACACCATGCGCGTGCTGACCTCCAGCGATATTTTAGCAGCGGTGGATTACCTAATAAATCTAGAGTATGACATCGGCAACATCGATGACATCGACCACTTAGGTAACCGTCGCGTCAGAAGCGTAGGCGAATTGCTGCAAAACCAAGTACGGGTAGGCTTAAATCGCCTAGAGAGAATCATTCGGGAACGGATGACCGTATCTGATGCTGAAGTGTTAACTCCTGCTTCCTTGGTAAACCCCAAACCACTGGTAGCAGCAATTAAAGAATTCTTTGGTTCTAGCCAATTAAGTCAGTTCATGGATCAAACCAATCCCTTAGCAGAACTGACTCACAAACGCCGCTTGAGCGCCCTCGGCCCTGGTGGTCTAACTCGCGAACGTGCTGGGTTTGCCGTGCGAGATATCCATCCTAGCCACTACGGACGTATTTGCCCCATTGAAACACCAGAAGGCCCCAACGCTGGCTTGATTGGCTCCTTGGCCACCCATGCACGGGTGAACCAATACGGTTTCTTGGAAACGCCATTTAGACCAGTGGAAAATGCACGGGTCAGATTTGACTTGCCACCAGTCTACATGACAGCCGATGAAGAAGACGACCTGCGGGTTGCTCCTGGAGATATTCCCGTAGATGAAAATGGGCACATTATCGGGCCGCAAGTACCAGTACGCTATCGTCAGGAATTCTCCACCACAACGCCAGAGCAAGTGGACTATGTAGCGGTGTCTCCAGTCCAGATTGTGTCTGTAGCTACCAGTATGATTCCCTTCTTGGAGCATGATGACGCCAACCGAGCGCTGATGGGGTCAAACATGCAACGGCAAGCAGTACCCCTGCTAAAGCCGGAGCGGCCGTTGGTGGGCACAGGTTTGGAAGCCCAAGGTGCAAGAGACTCCGGGATGGTGGTTGTATCGCGTACCGATGGCGATGTCACTTATGTAGATGCGACAGAAATTCGGGTGCGTCCTAAACCCAACACCACAGAAATTAGATATCCACTTTCTAAATACCAACGCTCAAACCAAGATACTTGTTTGAACCAAAAGCCCTTGGTTCGCATTGGCGAAAAAGTGGTAGCAGGTCAAGTACTAGCTGACGGCTCCTCCACCGAAGGCGGAGAATTGGCGCTGGGACAAAATATCGTCGTTGCTTACATGCCTTGGGAAGGCTACAACTACGAAGACGCAATTTTAATTTCTGAGCGACTGGTACAAGATGATATTTACACCTCAATTCACATTGAAAAATATGAAATTGAGGCTAGACAGACAAAACTGGGGCCAGAAGAAATCACCAGAGAAATTCCCAACGTCGGGGAAGACGCCTTACGTCAGTTAGACGAACAAGGGATCATCCGCATTGGGGCATGGGTAGAAGCTGGGGATATTTTGGTGGGCAAAGTCACACCAAAAGGTGAATCCGACCAACCACCAGAAGAAAAACTATTGCGGGCAATTTTCGGTGAAAAAGCGCGGGATGTACGAGACAATTCCCTGCGAGTACCCAATGGTGAAAAAGGCCGCGTAGTTGACGTGCGCTTGTTTACCCGCGAACAAGGCGATGAATTGCCACCAGGAGCCAATATGGTAGTCCGGGTGTATGTCGCCCAAAAACGCAAAATCCAAGTCGGCGACAAAATGGCAGGACGCCACGGTAATAAAGGGATTATTTCTAGAATTTTACCAGCGGAAGATATGCCTTATTTGCCCGATGGTTCGCCAGTGGACATCGTACTTAACCCCCTGGGCGTACCCAGCCGGATGAACGTCGGACAAGTATTTGAGTGCCTCTTGGGTTGGGCTGGTCATACCTTGGGAGTGCGATTTAAGATTACTCCCTTTGATGAAATGTATGGTGAAGAATCATCCCGGAGAATCGTGCATGGCAAATTGCAAGAAGCACGGGATGAAACAAGCAAAGACTGGGTATATAACCCAGATGACCCAGGTAAAATCATGCTGTTTGATGGGCGTACAGGCGAAGCCTTTGACAGACCAATCACCGTTGGTGTGGCTTACATGCTGAAACTGGTGCATTTGGTAGATGATAAGATCCACGCCCGTTCCACAGGCCCGTACTCACTGGTGACCCAGCAACCATTGGGTGGTAAAGCCCAACAGGGTGGTCAGCGGTTTGGGGAAATGGAAGTGTGGGCATTGGAAGCCTTCGGTGCGGCTTACACCTTACAGGAATTGCTGACAGTAAAATCTGACGATATGCAAGGACGGAATGAAGCGTTAAATGCGATCGTTAAAGGTAAGGCAATTCCTCGACCGGGAACACCAGAATCCTTTAAGGTGCTAATGCGCGAATTACAATCCTTGGGCTTAGACATTGCCGTACACAAGGTAGAAACCCAAGCAGACGGTAGTTCTTTAGATGTGGAAGTCGATTTAATGGCAGACCAATCAGCTCGCCGTACACCTCCCAGACCAACATACGAATCTCTTTCCCGCGAATCGCTGGAAGATGACGAATAGAAACTAGGGAATGGGGCATGGGGCATAGGGCATAGGGCATAGGAAATGGGGAATACAAAATCACCAATGCCCAATGCTCAATACCCAATGCCCAAGACCTAAAGTTCCAAAAACTAAATATACTCATAACTCAAAACTCAGCACTTAAAGGTATGAGACCAGCCCAAACTAATCAGTTTGATTACGTAAAAATCGGCTTAGCATCACCAGAACGCATTCGCCAGTGGGGCGAGAGAACTTTGCCCAATGGTCAGGTTGTTGGTGAAGTCACCAAGCCAGAAACGATTAATTACCGGACTCTCAAGCCAGAAATGGATGGCTTATTCTGCGAGCGCATCTTTGGCCCTGCAAAAGATTGGGAATGTCATTGCGGCAAGTATAAAAGAGTCCGTCACAGAGGTATTGTTTGCGAGCGCTGTGGTGTAGAAGTTACCGAATCACGGGTGCGTCGTCACCGGATGGGCTATATTAAACTCGCTGCACCAGTAGCTCACGTCTGGTATCTCAAAGGCATTCCTAGTTATATTTCCATCCTGCTGGATATGCCCTTGCGGGATGTGGAACAAATTGTCTATTTCAACTCTTATGTTGTCTTAAGTCCAGGCAATGCCGAAACTTTAAGTTACAAACAGCTACTAAGTGAAGACCAGTGGCTGGAAATTGAAGACCAAATTTATAGTGAAGATTCTCAGCTACAGGGCGTGGAAGTGGGTATTGGTGCCGAAGCACTGCTGCGCTTGCTTGCGGATATCAATTTAGAGCAAGAAGCTGAAAGCCTGCGGGAAGAAATTGGTAATGCTAAGGGACAAAAGCGAGCCAAGTTAATTAAACGATTGCGGGTAATTGACAACTTCATTGCTACCGGTTCTAAACCAGAGTGGATGGTGATGGCAGTTATTCCCGTGATTCCCCCCGACTTGCGCCCAATGGTACAGCTAGATGGCGGACGGTTTGCCACTAGCGATTTGAATGACTTGTATCGGCGGGTAATTAACCGCAATAATCGTTTGGCACGCTTGCAAGAAATTTTAGCGCCAGAGATTATTGTGCGGAACGAAAAGCGGATGCTGCAAGAAGCGGTGGATGCTTTAATTGACAATGGTCGCCGCGGACGGACTGTGGTAGGGGCAAATAACCGACCCTTGAAATCCTTGTCCGACATTATTGAAGGTAAGCAAGGACGTTTCAGACAAAACTTGTTAGGTAAACGAGTAGACTACTCTGGACGTTCGGTAATTGTGGTGGGGCCAAAACTGAAAATTCACCAGTGCGGTTTGCCCAGAGAAATGGCAATTGAGCTATTTCAACCATTTGTGATTAACCGCCTAATTCGCAGTGGCATGGTAAATAACATTAAGGCTGCGAAAAAACTGATATCGCGTAACGATCCTAGTGTTTGGGATGTACTAGAAGAAGTAATTGAAGGACACCCAGTGTTACTTAACCGGGCACCGACGTTGCACCGCTTGGGTATTCAGTCTTTTGAACCGATTTTGGTGGAAGGGAGAGCAATTCAACTGCATCCTTTAGTGTGTCCGGCATTTAACGCCGACTTTGATGGCGACCAAATGGCGGTACATGTACCCCTGTCTTTAGAAAGTCAGGCTGAGGCGCGGTTGTTGATGTTGGCTTCTAACAATATTTTGTCACCAGCCACAGGTAAACCTATTATCACGCCTAGCCAAGACATGGTATTGGGAGCATATTACTTAACAGCAGAAAATCCTGGTGCTACCAAAGGCGCAGGCAAGTACTTTGCTTCCTTAGATGACGTGATTATGGCCTTCCAGCAAGAGGAAATTGACTTGCACGCCTATATCTACGTGCGGTTTGACGGGGAAATGGAATCAGACCAACCCGATACAGAACCTCTTGAGGTACAAGAACACGAAGATGGCAGCCGGACATTAAAGTATAAGTTCCGCCGAGTCAGAGAAGACTCTAAGGGAAATCTCGTTTCACAGTATATACGTACAACACCTGGTCGGGTTATTTACAATAAAGCGATTCAGGAAGCGCTAGCAAGTTAGTGATGAGTTAAGAGTTATGAGTTTTGAATTGATAACTCCTAACTCCTAACTTCTAACTCCTAACTATTAATTCAGGACTAATGACTAATGACTGAAAAAATGATTTTTCGCAATCGGGTGGTAGATAAAGGTCAACTGAGAAATTTGATTTCTTGGGCCTTTACACATTATGGTACGGCGCGAACCGCAGTCATGGCAGACAAATTGAAAGATTTGGGTTTTCGCTACGCCACTAGAGCAGGGGTTTCCATTAGTGTAGACGACCTGATGGTACCACCAACTAAGCGATCGCTCCTAGAAGCAGCCGAAGAAGAAATTCGCGCCACCGAAGCCCGTTACCAACGAGGTGAAATCACTGAAGTAGAACGCTTCCAAAAGGTAATTGATACTTGGAACGGTACCAGTGAAGCCTTAAAAGATGAAGTAGTTGTCCACTTCAAAAAGACTAACCCCCTCAACTCGGTCTACATGATGGCATTCTCCGGGGCGCGGGGTAACATCTCCCAAGTCCGGCAATTGGTGGGAATGCGGGGACTGATGGCAGATCCCCAAGGGGAAATTATCGACTTGCCCATCAAAACCAACTTCCGCGAAGGGTTGACGGTGACGGAATACATTATTTCGTCTTACGGTGCGAGAAAAGGATTGGTAGATACCGCTTTACGGACGGCTGACTCTGGTTATCTCACCCGGCGTTTGGTGGACGTATCCCAGGATGTGATTATTCGGGAATTTGACTGCGGTACCACTAGAGGTATTCCCATTCGGCCAATGACAGAAGGTGCCAAAACTTTGATTCCTCTGGCAAATCGCTTAATGGGACGGGTAATTGGCGAAGACGTGGTGCATCCAGTCACAAAAGAAGTGATTGCACCACGCAACACCCCAATTTCTGACGACTTGGCCAAGGAAATAGGCAGGTCTGGGGTGGGAGAGGTTGTAGTGCGGAGTCCCCTAACTTGTGAAGCTGCACGTTCTGTCTGTCAGCATTGCTACGGCTGGAGTTTAGCCCACGCGAAAATGGTGGACTTGGGGGAAGCTGTGGGGATTATTGCCGCCCAAAGTATCGGCGAACCAGGCACCCAGCTAACCATGCGGACATTCCACACAGGTGGTGTGTTTACCGGGGAAGTGGCACAACAAGTCCGTTCTAAAATTGATGGGACTGTGAAAATTCCCCGCAAATTGCGGACAAGACAATACCGTACCCGCCACGGTGAAGATGCCTTGTATGTTGAGGCCAATGGCATCCTAATTTTAGAGCCAAAAAAAGAAGGCGATGCCACACCAGCTAACCAAGAGGTGCAACTGACTCAAGGTTCTACATTATATGTATTTGATGGGAATCAAGTAAAACAAGGTCAGTTGTTGGCAGAAGTCGCCCTTGGTGGACGCACAACTCGGACTAACACTGAAAAAGCCGTTAAAGATGTTGCCTCTGACTTGGCAGGGGAAGTGCAATTTGCCGAAGTTGTTCCAGAACAAAAAACCGACCGTCAAGGCAACACCACAACCACAGCCGCACGGGGTGGTTTGATTTGGATTTTGTCTGGGGAAGTTTACAACTTGCCGCCTGGTGCCGAATTGGTAGTAAAAAATGGTGATGCGATCGCTTCTAATGGAGTATTAGCAGAAACCAAATTAACTACTCTCCACGGCGGTGTGGTGCGCTTGCCGGAAGCTACCCCAGGTAAGAGTACCAGGGAAATTGAGATTATCACTGCTTCTGTGGTCTTAGACCAAGCAACGGTAACAGTCCAAAGTTCCCAAGGGCGCAATAACTACCTAGTTTCCACTGGCAACAACCAAGTCTTTAACCTCCGCGCCACACCAGGCACAAAAGTGCAAAATGGTCAAGTGGTAGCTGAGTTAATTGACGACCGCTATCGCACAACCACTGGTGGATTTTTGAAATTCGCAGGGGTGGAAGTCCAGAAAAAAGGCAAAGCCAAACTCGGTTACGAAGTTGTCCAGGGCGGTACGCTGTTGTGGATTCCGGAAGAAACCCACGAAGTTAACAAAGATATCTCCTTGTTGTTAGTAGAAGACGGTCAGTTTGTGGAAGCTGGCACCGAAGTTGTGAAGGATATCTTCTGCCAAAACAGTGGTGTCATTGAAGTTACCCAGAAAAACGACATCCTGCGGGAAGTAGTCGTCAAGCCAGGGGAACTACTGATGGTGGACGATCCTGAAGCCGTTATGGGAAGAGATAACACCTTCGTGCAACCAGGCGAGGAGTTTCAAGGCACTGTCGCCACGGAATTACGCTATATCCAGTATGTGGAGACACCAGAAGGCCCAGCGCTGTTAAGTCGTCCAGTTGTGGAGTTCGCCGTACCCAACAATCCCGATGTACCATCAACCACATCCGTAAGTCAACAAACTGGGCGTTCTATTCAGTTACGCGCAGTACAGCGGCTACCTTATAAGGATTCCGAAAGAGTGAAATCCGTAGAAGGTGTGGAACTGCTGCGAACCCAGCTAGTGCTGGAAATCGAGCAAGAAGGCGAACAACAAGACCACAACGCCTCCCCCCTAGCAGCAGATATTGAATTGGTACAGGATACGGAAGATCCAGAAGTTCAACGCTTGCAACTGGTGATTTTGGAATCCTTGGTAATTCGTCGAGACATTACTGCTGATGCCACCCAAGGTAGCACCCAGACAACACTAGAAGTCCAAGATGGACTAACCATCGCCCCTGGTTCTGTAGTCGCACGCACTCAAATCTTGTCTAAAGAAGGGGGCATAGTGCGCGGCGTGCAAAAAGGAACGGAAAATGTCCGTCGCTGTTTGGTGTTGCGGGAAACTGATTTGATTACCGTAAATACCAGCACTCAGCCGAAAGTGAAGATGGGTGACTTACTCGTAGCAGGTACAGAAGTTGCCACTGGAATTTTTACTGAGGAATCGGGGCAAGTAACGAATGTTAAAAAGTTAGGAGTTAAGAGCGAAGAGTTAGGAGTTAATTCTGAAACTGCTAACTCTTCACTCCAAACTCAGAACTACGCTATTACTATCCGCCTTGGTCGTCCTTACCGAGTCAGCCCTGGTGCCGTCTTGCAAATAGAAGATGGTGATTTGGTACAACGGGGTGATAATTTGGTGCTGTTGGTATTTGAACGTGCCAAAACCGGAGACATTATTCAAGGTTTGCCCCGGATTGAAGAATTGCTCGAAGCTCGCAAACCAAAAGAAGCGTGTATTTTAGCACGAAGAGCAGGAGAAGTCAAGGTTGTTTACGGTGATGGTGATGAAGCGATCGCCATTAAGGTTGTAGAATCTAATGGTGTGGTCACAGATTATCCTCTGGGGCCTGGACAAAACTTAATTGTCCCAGATGGCTCTCACATCTCAGCCGGACAACCGTTGACTGATGGGCCATCTAACCCCCATGAAATTTTGGAAATCTTCTTTAGCTTGGGTTCCGAAGACGGGGTTTATGCTTGTGCTAGCCATGCTTTGCAGAAAGTCCAAACATTCTTGGTGAACGAAGTGCAAATGGTGTATCAGTCTCAAGGGATTGATATTTCCGACAAGCACATTGAAGTAATTGTGCGTCAGATGACCAACAAAGTCAGGATTGATGATGGTGGTGACACTACAATGCTTCCCGGCGAATTGGTGGAACTGCGCCAAGTTGAACAGGTGAACGAAGCAATGGCAATCACAGGTGGTGCTAGGGCACAGTATACCCCAGTACTATTAGGGATTACCAAAGCATCGTTAAATACCGATAGCTTTATTTCTGCTGCATCCTTCCAAGAGACGACACGGGTACTTACCGAAGCAGCTATTGAAGGTAAATCTGACTGGCTGCGGGGATTAAAGGAAAACGTGATTATCGGGCGATTGATTCCGGCTGGTACTGGCTACAATACCTATGAAGAAACCAGTGCCATCGATGATTATGCTACTGATATTAGCAGTAGTGTTTTAGATGAAGTTGATGACCCCCTTGATATGGTCTTAGATGACCGCACAGCTCGCACTTATAATTTAGATGCTCCGACTTTGGGAGAGCCTAGTTATGGTAGCCGACGTGCAGAAAGGTCAATTTTAGATGATGACGATGACTTAATCGCCGATGAAGTTGCAGACGAAGAAGATTACGAAGACGACGACGAAGACGAAGACGATTTCGACGACGAATAAAACCAAATCTAAATGATAAAAAGGCAAAGGAAGATTTTCTTTTGCCTTTTTTATTTATTGTTTGGAAGAATTTTAAAGTTTCAGAAAGTTATACCGATTCAAAAAATGTTTGCGATAGATACCCCATTCGCCTGACGCTACTCTCCCCTTGCTAAGGCTATGCATTACCCGGATATTTCTCAACATTTGCGAGAGTATTCATATCATGTCCGCTTGATTACTTATTAAATCCGAAGTATGGACTACCTCTCAAAATCTACTGTACTTTATGATTCTTAATCATATCAGCTTATTTTTGTGGCTGACAGAAGTACCATAATCCAATAGGCTAATCTTAAAGTGACGATTTTCACAAAGCTCAACTACTGAAAAAGGTAGGCTTCGATCCTCAGTATTTTGGGATGAGCATGTGCAAAATGTTGCCAATTTTCTGTCATCACTGAGTTGTTAATTAATATCTATAGAGAAAATGCCTCTAAAAATTGTTGAGAACTTTGATGCGAGTTTCACTCTCGAACCACAAGCTAAAGAAAATCTATTCAAATTATTAACTAGTGAAGCTTTTTTAAAGCAAGTATGCCAGCAATTACAGTGTGAAAAAGTTGAATTTACGGAGTTACTTTTCCAGCCAGTTCCTTATAGCTTATCTACTACTAAGGGAATGCCGGCAGAATTTGAAAAGTATCATGAATCTGATGAATATATCATCATTAATGTACCACCAAATTTCATGTTTAGTGCTAAGATTTTTAAACCCAGTCGTCTTTGTGCTATTTACCAAAAACTGAGTAATGCTTAATTTGGAAGATGCTTTACCATAATTACAGCAATCGCAGATAGGTTGTAAAGTAAAAATCATGAAAACGTAGACGCAAAGCGGCTTGCCGTAGGCTACCGCAAATTACGCATAGACACAAAGTGGCATCCCGTAGGGTAGGCCGCAAAGATAGAAAGATAAGAGATTGATAAAAAATTTAGGATTTATTTAGCAGTTTTTAATCACAAAAGCAAATAACAAGTTTTAGATTTGATTTATGACTACTGAAACAAATACTCCTACTTTGGCAAGCTTGGAATTCATTCCTTATATTGGCGATCGCGGCCAACTCCCCGAACAATTTCAAGGTAAAATTGGCGTGTATGCTATCTTTGACCGAGAAAAAACTTTACAATTTGTCGGATATTCCCGTGATGTTTATCTCAGCCTGAAGCAGCATTTGATACGTCAACCACAGCAATGTTATTGGGTGAAAGTTCAAACTATAGAACGTCCCAGTCGCACGGTTTTAGAAAATATTGAAAATGCTTGGATTATTGAAAATGGTAGTGTGCCAACAGGAAATGGAGATTATAAGGAAAAATGGACTAACCCCATTGATGTCAAAAAGGTAATGACATCTGAAGAACAGGCAAATTACCAAAATCCAGCTAATGATGAATTGGCAAAAATAAAAGTTATTAAAAATGTGGCGCGGCGAGTAGAAGCGGAAATTTTAAAAGAATTAGAAGCGCGTAGTTTGCAAGTAGAAATTCGCTTTAATCCTAAATTAAAAGAACAAGGGTTACTGGATTTGAAATGAAGGTAGTTTTGGGAAAACTATCTTATGAATATTGCTGGTAATCTTTTATGACAATACAGCTGCTCAACGATCGCTATCAAGTTATCCAGACATTGGGTGCTGGTGGGTTTGGCCAAACCTACCTCGCAGAAGACACTTATATGCCTTCAAAGCGCCGTTGTGTGGTCAAACAACTAAGACCAATTCACAACAACCCGCAAATTTATCAAATAGTGCAAGAGAGATTTCAACGCGAAGCAGCGATTTTAGAAGAACTCGGTGGTGCAAATGACCAAATTCCAGCGTTGTATGCTTACTTCTCTTCAGGCGGAGAATTTTATTTAGTTCAGGAGTGGGTTGAAGGTGATACTTTAACTGCAAAATTCCAAAAGCAAGGGCAATTTAGTGAAGCTGCTGCTTTGGAATTATTCATGAATATTTTACCTGTTTTGGATTACGTCCACTCGAAAAATATCGTTCACCGCGACATCAAACCCGATAACATCATCGTGCGTTATCGTGACGGAAAACCAGTGTTAATTGATTTTGGTGCTGTGCGGGAATCAATGGGAACAGTGGTAAATTCCCAAGGAAATCCTACCAGTTCCATTGTCATTGGTACACCAGGGTATATGCCTAGCGAACAAGCCGCAGGTAGACCAGTTTATTCGAGTGATTTATATAGTTTGGGAATGACGGTAATTTATTTACTGACTGGTAGAGTAGCGCAACAATTAGAAACAGATTCTCAAACTGGTGAAATTATTTGGCGACAGTATGCCAGTCATATTAGCCCAATGATGGCAGGAATAATTGACAAAGCGATCGCTTATCATCCACGCGATCGCTATCCTACAGCTAGAGCAATGCTAGATGCTTTGCAGAGCATAGCAAATCCAATTCCGCCCACGCAACCCGTCTTGACTCAAGCAACTTTAGTATCTGCACCACCACCTCAAACAGTGCATGAAAAGCCACAGCCAATTCCTCAAAGTTCTCAAAATAATAGTCAGAATAATATCCTCATCGGTAGTTTAATTGCAGCTGGATTAATTGGTGCATCTGTAATTATTGGTCAAATGCTGACAAAACCTTCTCAACAAATAACAGACAAAACGATATCACCTTCACCAACACCATCAACTATCCCTAGTCCGGTGATAGAAACTCCAAAATTTACACCAACTCCATCTATTTCCACTCAATCTACACCTTCTCCAACTGAGTTAACAACGCCAAATGAGAACACCACTGTTAATACTTATTTTTGGCTTTCTCAAAGACCTGTCATCGATGCAGATTTAGATGGTAAAAGCGGTTTTGAATTAGATATTATGCGAAATTCGATATTTGCTAGCCACGGTCGCCGTTTTGATACCCCTGAATTACAAGCTTATTTTAATAACCAACCTTGGTATCGTCCCATATATTCACCAAAAGAATTTTCACCTAAATTGTTGTCAAAATTAGAGCAACAAAATGTAGACTATATCAGCAAATATCAAGACCGTTATGGTTTGAGATATTTTAAGAAATAAATTTATGATGCCCTAATAACTAGGGGTATACATTAAATCATTCATACCAGAAAGCTACACTCGAATTAATCTATAACTTGCGCGAAAACTTGAGAGTCAATCAAGAATTAGAAGCAGACGATCGGGAGTTGATTATGCGATTAGAGCCACTTTATCAAAGAGATAGAGAACAAGCCAAACAAGAGGGAGAACAAAACTTAATACTGCGTCAACTCAATCGTCGTTTTGGTGAAATTGATGCTTCATTAATCGAGCGAGCTCAAGAATTATCTATTGAACAATTAGAGAATCTAGGAGAAGCATTGCTAGATTTTACTACTGTTGCTGATTTAGAAAATTGGTTCAACCAACAATAAAGATAAATTCTCATCAGTACATTAGTTAATTTATCACCGAATTTTAGATTTTAGATTTTAAATTTTGAATCTTCAATCCAAAATTTAAAATCTAAACTCGCCAAGTTTTATCCAACTTTAAGCTTACACTGAAATCTACTTCAAAGATTCCATGAATTCAATACACTTTTGCATCTGTTGGCGCATGGTTTCTCTATCAGCATGAAACCTCCGTCCATGACCTGGTAGCACCCATTCAAAAGAGTAATTAGCCAAGTTACGCATTGATTTAGTTTGTTCTGGCCAAGAATACCAGCAGACATCGTGGAATGCAACTAGTTGCTGCAACCTTTCTGACCAAGCGAGATGGTCGCCAGTAAAGAGAAACTTGTTTTTATACAGTAAAACTGTGTGTCCTTTGGTATGACCTGGAACTACAATAATTAATAAATCCTCAGTCAAGGTAAACGGTTCAAAACCAGTTAACTGTATTTCCACATTGCGAGTTCCCGCAGAAATTTCATCAGTGTGGAGGATACGCTGACACTGAAAATGCTCGGCAAATTTTTGATGATCTGCAACATCATCCCTGTGAGTTAGATACATATAATGAATTCCACCCATCTCTTCTATACGCTTGACTAAAGGCGGCGTAAATCGAGGAGAATCCACCAAAATATTCCCTTCTGGAAGTTGAATTAAATAGCTAGCAGCACCGTAAGACTTTTCAGAATGATAGCCACAATGATAAATATTTCCTTCTACTAAAATCGGAAACTTTTCTTGAGCAACTTTGATATCTTTTGGTTTTTCAATTGTGCCAATAGAACTAGTAGGACAAGCCAAAAGTGCTTCTAGCGCTGCTAATCTTTGGGCTTCATTTGTTGGTTGATGATAAACTGCTGACTGTTCATCAATACGAGAAAAAACTTCTGGAGTCATCCAGCGACAGGTATCACAATCAATACAAGTAGTATCTACATAAAAATCGCCGTTGACATTTTGACTGCGACGCTGATTTAAATGAGCCATATTAAAACCTCGTGCTGGGAAGTGATAAACCCTATATCACTACGCTAGCAAAATTGACTTCAGACTGTAGACACCACTATAAATAAATCCAGTCACAACAGTGAATCATGAAATCGAGTAGGCAGGAAATGGGAAAACTTAACATAACACCATCTGCTGATAAATTTCTAAATATGCTTTACTGTTCCAATGGCACATGCTCAAATCCGTTTAATCCTGATAACAATAAGTTTTGCATTAAGTGTGGGCAAACCCTCACACAATTATTCAGAAATCGCTTCCGGGTAATACGACTTTTGGGAGAGGGTGGATTTAGCAGAACTTATGAAGCCAGAGATGCAGATAAAATAGATGAACCTTGCGTAATTAAGCAATTTGTCCCGCAAGTTCAAGGAACTAATGCGCTTGAGAAAGCTACTGAGTTATTTAAGCAAGAAGCAAAACGACTATATGACTTAGGCGAACATCCACAAATTCCCCGCCTCATTGCTTATTTTGAACAAGATAAGCGGCTTTATTTGGTACAAGAATTGATTGAAGGACAAAATTTATTACAAGAATTGCAGCAACAGGGAGCCTTTAACGAAGAAAAGATCAAACAGCTTTTAGTTGATATATTGCCTGTGCTGAAGTTCATCCATGAACACGGTGTAATTCACCGAGATATCAAACCAGAAAATATCATGCGCCGCCGTCAAGATGGCAAGTTGATGTTAATTGATTTTGGTGTTTCTAAGCAGATTACTGCAAGTGTTTTGGGTGTTGGTACAACAGTTGGAACACCTGGATATGCACCAATCGAACAAATGCGCGGTCAAGCTTTCCCCGCAAGCGACCTTTATAGTTTGGGTGTCACTTGTATTCGGCTATTAACGCAATATTTACCAAAAGCAGATGGTTACGATCAACTTTATGATGCGCTCAGGGGTTGCTGGGTATGGAGAGAATGTTTACCACCAGGTATAAGTATTAGTAATAAAATTGGGCAAATTTTAGATATATTGATTCAGGATTATGTTAAGGAACGCTATCAATCTACAGATCAAGTTCTAGCAGCGATAAACACTAAAAAAAATCAACTAGCTGCAAAATTGACAATACCTCAGCCTCATAAGCAAGTTTTATCCAACTACAAAAAAATTACAGTCTCTAGTTTTCAACCTCATATAAATTCAGTATTGACAGCAGATTACGATAGACTAAATGATTTACTAGCATCTGGTAGATGGGAAGATGCTAATGAAAAAACTTTTGATATTTTGCTTAAGATATCTGGTAGAGAAAAACAAGGTTCACTCTATTTGGAAGACGTAGAAAAATTTTCTTGTCAAGACCTTCGCACTATTAACAGTCTATGGGCTAAATATAGCAATGGACATTTCGGTTTAAGTATACAAAAACAAATTTGGCAAAATATGGGAGGAAGCAAGGAGCCAGATTGGGAAGCTTGGTGTCGTTTTAGCTCTGAAGTAGGATGGTTAAGTTCTAAAATGAGAAGGCAGAAATTATTGTTTTTTATAGATTTATTTGAAGAAATACCTACTGTATGGTTTGACGATCTTATCTTCTCTATAAAAGCTCCAAAAGGTCATTTACCATGTTTTAGAATTAGTGGGATGACATTAGTAGTGAGTTTTATTTTACTACGCTGCGAAGAGTGTGGACTTTAAAATATAGTATTTCATCAAAACCTACATCTTTCAGATAACGAATTAAATCCCGTCGATTAATCGATCCAAAAGGGGGCATTAGGCGACCTCTTTGGTAATATTCAGGTCAACACCATCAAGTATGGGTAAAGTATGACCTAAACGCAATGCTAGTAAAATCCATCCTTCTAGACTATCTTGCAAATCCTCGCGGCAAGCTTCTAGTGTTTTAGCGTTTGCCCAGACTCCTTGACATTCTGGAATTTCCCCATAGAAAGTTCCATCTTCAAGCAACTCATAAGTTGCTTTGTGCATCGCTGTACGAATGTAATTTGTCAACATGTATATTATTTTTTATAATTTCATTTAGCTTTTTAATCAATTTTGTGATACAAAAATTTTACTTTTAATTGAAAATTCGCCAAACTCTAATTATGTATAATTTCTAATTTATTAAAACGCGATCGCGCTCCTTTTACCAAACGCGATCGCATTAATTTTTCTCGCCTTAACTAATAAAATGCAGTCTATTAATTACTGCACTAATTAGATGATGAGTAATAGGGAGACTATCAATGACCATCCCCAGACACAACAACATCATGTAGGAAATGGAATAAAGAAATAATTCTCTAGCGACAGTACGATCTTCGGGATTTTGCAACAACCGCCAAGATTTGTGAATAAATAATCCTCCCAAACTCACAGCGATGGCAGCATAAAGAACTCCACTCGCAGCTAAGGGATAAACTAACAACACTGTTGCAACTACAGTAGTCAACGTATAATACCAAATTTGCCTTACTGTTGCCGTATCACCTTTAACTACCGGTAGCATGGGTATTCCGACTTTGGCGTAGTCGTCCCGAATCATCAAAGCCAAGGCCCAGAAATGGGGCGGCGTCCATAAAAAGACAATGGCAAAAATTAACCATGCTGCCCAGCTTAAAGTGCCGGTCACAGCAGCCCAACCTACCAAAGCTGGAATCGCCCCAGCAGCACCGCCAATAACAATATTTTGCGTGCTGTGGCGTTTTAGCCAGTGGGTATAGACCAAAACATAAAAAACAATGCCAGAGAAAGCTAGCACCGCAGCTAACAGATTGGCGAAAACTGCCAATAGTGTAAACGAAATGGTTGCCAGAGCGATGGCAAAAATGAGAGCATCGCGCGGCTGCACCTTACCCGAAGGCATAGGACGATGGCGCGTCCGCTCCATATCATAATCAATATCCCGGTCATAGATACAGTTAATCGTCTGGGCGCTTGCAGCAGCCAAAGTGCCACCAGTCAGAGTTACTAGTAACAGCAATGGGTCTACCTGTCCCTTAGCAGCAATCCACATACTGCCAGCTGTGGTAATCAAAAGCAACGGAATAATCCGGGGCTTAGTTAGCTGGTAGTAACTTTGAATTACTTGGAGAAAAGTTTCGTGGTGGCGAGAGACATTAGTCTCAATCATGTTGGCTCTGGTTCCTTATTTTTCAACAACGGGGAGTAGGGAGTGGGGAGATGGCAAGGCGAAAGGGGAAAGGGCAAGGGACAAAGGGGAAAGGAAAGCTCCCTCCTTGTCCTCTCTTACAAAGCTTGGATAGGACGAGACCTCCGCTCCAACTTTGCGCCTTTTCCCTTTTCCCTTTTCCCTACCCGAAGGGTTTTGCCCCATACCCTACTGGGCACTCACTGAGTCACGGAATGATAAAACTGTAAAAGCCACTAAAGTACCGAGCAAAGCAGCTCCTACAGCTTGATGAGACACGGTGAGGGGTTCGACTTGGAGGTGTAATTTGAAAGTGGCGAATCCCAACAAAATTTGTAAGCTCAACAATGCACCAGCCAGATTTGCCAGTCGCCGCAAGGCTGGATGTAGCGCAGGTGTACGCCAACTAAAAAATACCATTGCCAAGGTTGCTAAAGTTGGCGGCACCAAACCAGCAATATGACTGTACATTACGGTACAAAGTTGAGAATCGCCGAAGCATTGGTGTAGCGCCCAACGAGATCCTACTAAAGCACCCAAGAGACTTTGCAGGTAAACTAAAACAGCAGCAGTTAAACCGAACCAAGGCAACTTACCAACAGTTCCAGTCCCCTGATAGGCTGTGAGTGCGGTACCGATAATCAACAGGGTGGTGAAAAACAATAGCGCTGTTCCCAAATGAGCGGTGACGATATCAAACCGCAACAATTCGGTGACGGTGAGTCCTCCCAAGACACCTTGGAAGACGATGAGAAACAGGGCGAATGAGGATGCCCAAGGCAGCCAGTTGGGTAACGAGCGACGATGCCACCAGGATAAACCAAAAAGTGCGATCGCGCTGATACCAATTAAGCCTGCATCTAATCTGTGAAACCACTCTAAGAATACCTGGAAATTCATTTGCTTGGCTGGCACCAGTTCGCCATAGCATAAGGGCCAGTCTGGACAAGCAAGCCCAGCATTCATCACGCGGGTGGCAGAACCTATCGCCATCAAAATCAAAGTGGCTATGCACATTCTCCACACCAAGCGACGAATCATTTCCTTGGGCTTTTGTTGCTCAATTGCCGCTTGATTTTGTTGTTGTAGGACAATTTCGTTCATGAACAGTACCTTCTGCCCGCTCCTGGTGGATCTCTAATAGATTCTTAATTTTCAATACTCAACGAACACTTTCTAACAACGGGCAAATCCCCGCTCTTACGAATGTCGTCCCCATCTCCACCCTAGCGTACAAGCCAAGGGTTTATAGATTGGCACTCACTTATACTTTGAATCATTTTCACTATGTTTTGCCTGAAGCTTTAGGTATTTTTCAAGATGTGAAAAATCGATTATTGCTAGTTAATTTAACCATCCTAAATTTTTCCTTAAATTTTTCTACTGATTTACATCTATTTTGGCGAATATCTGTTAGTCACCTTGTACTCAAAATTAGTAAAATAGTAAAAAAAATTAATAAAAA
>Ga0314811_100027_pt1 | contig 24605 bp, 19 predicted proteins | sample STEome_7_FD_202340 | JGI IMG/M metagenome (GOLD analysis project Ga0314811, IMG submission 202340) | Metatranscriptome of soil surface biofilm microbial communities from soil inoculated with nitrogen-fixing consortium DG1, State College... ...
GGACAATATAGTATTCACTAAAGACAAATTAGTTAAGACATTTCATACCTACTTGTCAAATAGGAAGCTTATCGTATATCTTTTTGCAATCCATTGGCATTGTGCCTTTTGATTGATGAATTACCCAAATTAATTATGCGAGGTCAAAAATGAGTAGTTTTTCTAGTATTTCAGTATTACAAAAGACTGCAAATATTACCTTGTCGAAGCCAGTACAGATAACGCTTTATATGCTGCTATCTTCTTTGATTATCTGGACTGCTTTGTTCTCCACTTATCCTGCTGTGCATAACGCAACACATTCAGCACGACATCATACTTTAGGCGTTGCATGTCACTAAATTAACTAATCCCAAAATTTTCCTGGGGGATTAGACAATAGTTTGACACCTCATCAATTTATCAAAACGGAATTTAGAAGTCAGTCGTCAAAATTCATGTGAAATTTTGGCGACTGGCGGCTCATCAAATGCCAATGTGAGTTTTTATGAAAAAATATCGATTATTTGGAGTTATCGGTGCTGTTTGCATTACTTTGTCAATTCTTTATTCCTTAGTAGGAAATTCTCAAACTCCTAGTTCCAGAGTGATACTTTCCACCAACCCACATTTAGAACGTATTCTTCCCTTTGAAGCCGGAACAGAAAGACATCAATCTCCTGTCACCATGACACTACAAGCGGTAGATGCTGCGGGTAAATCTTTAGAAAATGCCAAAATTAACTTAGAAATTTTGACACCACCATCTACTCCTTGGTTAACAACAGATTTTCCAATTGTTGAAGGTACAAAGCTATTGCAAATGAATGCTGTTGCACCTGACGGAAAACTAGAAATTCAGCAGATGTTACCGATTCGGGGAAAATATGAATTACTAGTAAAAGTGTCACCTTTGGTAGCAAATACCTTTGCTCCCTACGAGCAAACTTTAAATCTTAATGTCCGAGAAAATACAATTAAATATAAATATTTTGTCGTTACAGCAGCTATTTTATTAGCAGTTGGATTGTTGGGTGGTTGGGTTATTGGCGGACAACAAGAACTACAACAAGGAGAAATTGCTCCCCAATCAGTGCGCCTTTTATTAAGTAGTTTGACAGTAATAGCGATAGTAGCTTTATTATTTATCAATATTAGTGCAGAAGTAGCTGAAGCTCATGGCAGTGGACACCACTCCAGCAATACTGAAGCTATCGCACCATCATCTCAAAAATCCCAAGGATTAGAAATCCAAGTTCAGGGAGATAAAAACGCCACTGTGGGTAAACTTGCAAATTTAGGCTTACAAGTGAAGGACACTACCACAGGACAACCAATCAAAGATGTCACATTGCAGGTGAAAGCCATCGCTCTTGAAGATAATTTAACAGTCTTTGCCTACAAAGGACTTAGCGACCAAGAAGGTAAGTTAATATGGCAAGAGCAATTTTTTGACGGTGCGCCTCATAAAGTTGAGATAGAAGCAACTCCCAACTCAGGATCTAGCCGTGAATTTACACCAATCAAAGTAGCACAAGAAATTGAAGTCGAAGCGATCGCACCACCAATTTATATCAGATTGATTGGTTTATTCTACTTTACTGCCATTGTCGGTATTGGTATGGGCATTGGATTGCTAATCCAGCATCGACGAACACCAAAACCAAGGACAAATTAGCCATATCACTGCTTGGCTAGAGATTATCAATATAAAAATGTGCATCAACATGTGAAAATAGTTGTGGTGAAAAAACCACACTATTTTTTTATTTATATAAACTATAAATAATGCACAAATAATTAAAATTCAGTATACAGCAATTCTCAATCACTTGTGAGACATAGCCAAGGACAAATTACCAATGACAGTCAACACCAAAATTCTCACGAATCAAACAGGATTGCTATATTAACGCTGGCTAATATTTCGGTAGCCTACCCTAGAAATTATAATCTCAAAATTATAATCAAATAATGGTGACAAAAATTGCAGTTGAAAAAATTCTTGAGCGTGCCTTGATGGGGTACGATGTATCTCCCGAAGAGGGAGTAGCATTGTTACAACAAACCGAACCAGAGGCGATCGCTGCAATACGTACCACATCTGATACTCTACGTCACGCACAAGCAGGTGATACAGTTACCTACGTAATAAATCGTAATATCAACTTTACTAATATTTGCGAGCAACACTGTAGCTTTTGTGCCTTCCGTCGAGATGATGGGGACGCAGGCGCATATTGGTTAGATTGGACACAAATTTTGGAAAAGGCCGCAGATGCAGTGCAACGGGGTGCAACCGAAATTTGTATGCAGGGGGGATTAAATCCACAAGCACAAATCAACGGCAAATCTTTGCCATATTACCTGAAACTAGTAGAAACCATCAAACAAGAATTTCCCCACATACATCTACACGCTTTCTCCCCCCAAGAAGTGCAATTTATCGCCAGACTTGACGGACTGCAATATGCTGATGTCATTGCTGCTTTGCGAGATGCTGGTGTTGGTTCAATGCCAGGAACAGCCGCAGAAGTATTAGATGATACAGTTAGACGGATACTTTGCCCAGAAAAAATTGATACAGCCACATGGTTAGAAATTATTAGTATCGCTCACAAACTAGGCTTACATACCACCAGTACCATGTTATCTGGGCATATCGAAAGCCACGAACAGCAAATTGGGCATTTAGAAAAACTGCGATCGCTGCAAAAAATAGCCATCGAACAACAATATCCAGCACGGATTACAGAGTTTATTTTATTACCCTTCGTCGGGCAAGAAGCACCAAAACCCCTACGTCGTCGTGTCGGACGCGACCAACCCATCTTACAAGATGCACTGCTATTAGGTGCTGTAGCTAGGATTTACTTAGGAAATTGGATTCCCAACCATCAACAGAGTTGGGTAAAACTGGGACTTGCCGGTGCAACAGAAGCTTTAGTTTGGGGTTGTAACGATATCGGCGGCACCTTAATGGAAGAACACATTACCACAATGGCAGGAGCCTTAGGCGGTACATGCATGGAAGTAGAAACATTACAAAGTGCGATCGCTTCCTTAAGACGACCTTACCAACAACGGGATACTCTTTATCAAAGGGCGTAGGGCATTGGGCATTGGGCATTGGGCATTGGAGGTGTTGACTGTTGACTGTTGACAGAGTAATTATTCTCCTCATTCCCCATGCCCCATGCCCCATGCCCCATTCCCCATTCCCCACTAAAATTGATCCCCAAGATACCAATCCAGGATACGATGGACGTTGATTTACGTATTCTTTTAGTTAATGCATATGAAGCGCTATTGGTCGCGTCTGCTTGCACTTGTTTTGGTTGTATCTATCGGCTTGATGGGTTGTTCTGGCAGTCCAGATAGTTTGACTGGTGATTATCGCCAAGACACTTTGTCTGTGGTTAACATCATGAGACAGGCCATTAATTTATCACCAGATTCACCAGACAAAGCAGCAATTCAAGCAGAAGCGCGTCAAAAAATAAATGACTTTTCAGCTCGTTACCAACGAGCTAACTCTGTTTCTGGCCTTGGCTCTTTTACAACTATGCGAACAGCCCTCAACTCCCTGGCTGGACACTACAGTTCTTATCCTAATCGTCCCGTACCCGAAAAACTCAAAACTCGCTTGGAGAAAGAGTTACAGCAGGTAGAATCAGCACTCAAACGTGGCGGTTAACTCTTAACTATTAACTATTCCATGATTAAGAGTCAGCAGTCTCAAGTTTTGATTCTTCAATCTTGAGTGGAGTTGGAGACACTCCGACTCCACTCTCGACTAAGTTTTCAACTTGAATCTCAATCGGAATTGAAAATTGAAAATTTTATACTAAACTAATTCATACTAGCTGAGAAAATTTCTCAACTTTACTGGCAGTTATGCAAAAATTCTCTTAAACTCTTATTTCTACCCTTCTCCTGACGGAGACGCTACGCGAACGGCGAATGTGTTCTTTGCGGTAGTCTGTGAAAAGCCGCTCCGCGTCTACGTTTTTCGTATTTTGCGTAAGTCCTGTTTATAAAGAACAATTTAAAAGTATATATTTTAATACTTTAAGAAAAATATTAAGTATAAACTACAGTATAAATTTTTTATAAATCCCATTGATATAAGTCTATTTTCAATCACTAGGGCATAGGTAGAGTCTATGCAATCCCAGGGTAAACTTGATTTTACATCGATAGAGAATTATTGCAATCAAGGGAAAGCAGTAAAGGGTAAAGGACAAGTGAACATTCCTGCTTTTCCCTCTTTTTTATATGTTCTATAGCAATCCCAAATAATTTGTGAAACATAGCATAAGCCTTGGTGGTTAGGACATTAACAGACGAGAAAACTCAGACATCAAAAGACTTCTGACCCAGTGACCAGTCCGCAGTACCTTGCTATATTACCTGTTAGGGTTGTTGACTCTTAACAGTCAACAGTCAACAGTCAACATTTAACACCGATATTGTTCACAACTGAAATAGGATTGCTATATATTCCAGTTGATGTATTTATATGTTTACAAAAAAAATACAGCAACAGAAATAGATTTTTGCCCGTCTTGAAAAAGTACGTTTTCAAACTCCGTTTACTCAACTATATAATTTGATACAAGTTGCTTATAGCCATTTGAGTTGGAGTAATTGATTTTTGTGTCCATCTACTATTAAGTATGTTGAATCGTTCTTTGAATGTTGCAAGATCGCAGTTATTTTGGCGACGCGTGTTCGCTGTTGTTTTCGGTAGTAGCTCATTACTTTCTGGCTTTGGGAGCCAACCAGCAAGAGCGCAAGTAAACCAGTATTGTCAGTTATCACCAGCGGCGGTGCAAGAAAAAGAAAACTTACGTTTGTCAGGCCTCAAAGGCAATGAAAATGCCCAGGCTCGATATCAAAAAATATTACAACAACAAGCACAGGAATTACGCGAGTGCCGTACTCGGACATGGCCACAAATCCAAGCCCTTTGGTTGCGCTTGTATCCCTGTGATGTTCAGCCAGGAACAATCGATCTGGTTATGGATCGGATTGTTAACGGTGGGTATAACCAAGTTTATTTAGAAGTATTTTACGACGGGCAAGTGTTATTGCCAGCAATGGCTAATCCGACGGTTTGGCCTTCTGTGATTCGTACCCCAGGAGCAGAAAACGTCGATTTACTATCTTTAGCCATTAAAAAAGCTCGACAACGGGGTTTGAAGGTTTACGCGTGGATGTTTACCACAAATTTCGGCTATACTTACGCCCAGCGAAAAGATAGAGAAGCTGCGATCGCTCGTAATGGTAAAGGTCAAACAAGCTTATATGTTGTAGACAATGGCTCTCAAGTATTTATCGACCCTTATAACCTTGATGCAAAACGCGACTACTATAAATTAGTACAAGAAGTTTTGCGCCACCGCCCAGATGGCTTGTTATTGGACTATGTGCGCTATCCCCGACAAGCAGGAAGTGATTCCATAGCCACCAAAGTCTCAGATTTATGGCTATTTAGTCCCGCAATTCAAGAAGCTTTATTTAAACGCGCACAGAATTACAAAGGGCTGGACTTAATTCGCCGCTTTTTGAGCAAGGGATATGTCACCGCTGGAGATGTGGGAGAAGTTGATAAACTTTATCCTCAAGAAGGCGAACCCCTTTGGCAAGGGCGCATTCCCCCACCAGCTGAAAAATCAATTCAGCCTGCAACCAATAGACAACCACTTTTACAATGGGAATTGTGGCAACTCGCTGTTGCCCACGCCATGCAAGGAATTTTAGATTTTGTCACCATTGCCAGCTATCCAGCAAAACAGCAAGGTATTCCCACAGGAGTGGTGTTTTTCCCTGATGGAAACCAAACTGTAGGACAAGGCTATGATTCCCGTTTGCAACCTTGGGATAGATTCCCCACAACACTAGAATGGCATCCCATGTCTTATGCAACTTGCGGTAATGCCAGTTGTATCGTGTCGCAAGTGCAGCGAGTTTTGAGTATGGCAAAACCGGGTACACAAATAATCCCTGCTTTAGCCGGTCAGTGGGGAAAACCTATTAGTAATCGTCCCCCACTAGAAGTGCAAATGCAAGCACTTCGACAATTTAGCTCCCAAGTCAAGGGAGTTAGCCACTTTGCCTATTCTTGGCAGTATCCTCAAAATGATAGCGATCGCAAATTTTGCCGTAATCGCTAAGTAGAATTCAGGAGTCAGAATTCTGAAATTAACTTAAAGCCAAGTCCTCTGGTGTATTACAATTAAACAGCATTTCTGGTTCTGGTAGCGGCAAAACTTCCACAGGATATTGTCGCAACCACTCTTGAAACGATCGCCCCCCTTGGTTGATAAAATCCAGGAGTTGCGGCAAACAGCGACGGCGATAAAAACCACACAGCGGTTCCCAGCCTTTGGGATGATGAGCTAAAGCGGCGATTTTATGATTAGCGACACTATCAAGTCTAGTTGACCATTCTTGCAACACCCCAACCCGCAATCTCGGCAAATCGCAAGCCAGTAATAACACCCATTCTGTTTGTACTTGGGCTAGTCCTTGGGCAAAACCAACTAAAGGGCCGTGTGTGTGGAGAGAGGGTGAAGACGCGGGGAAAGAAGAAGAGGTGGGGACTCGGAGATGCGGTGAAGTTCTTAAATAATTCTCTGTGTCCTGTTGTCCTTGTGTCCCCGTGTCCTGTTGTGGCAAAGGCAGTTCCCGAATAAACTCACAACCAGGCAAAAGCAAGTCTCGATAGCGTTGTGGCCAGGGAGTAACTATATAAACGCTATCAGCACAGCCTTTAGCAATTCCACAAACCTGCTGCAACAAGGGCACTCCTTGAATGGCAATCAAGGCTTTATCCTGACCCATGCGAGAACTCTTACCACCAGCTAAGACAATTGCGGTTAATTGTTTGCGGGTCGCCATTCTCCAATCACCTCATTTATCCAATGCCCTATGCCCTATGCCCTATGCCCTATGCCCATCATCCCCGATTCTGGCTTTGCTGGACTTGCTGCAATAACTTTTCTACACTTTCTGCTGGTGCAAGACACTTCAAACCTTGGCAAACTAAACCAACGCTTCCCTCTGGTAAATCAGATACCGCACTAAACACGGCACTGGGCAGAAAGTCGGGGATCAAAGAGTTTATTTGCTCTGTTGTGCTGCGAATCAACGTTGAATTCCGATACCAATCCAAAGCTGTAAACAAGCTCGGACATGCTTGGGGAGCGCGATGCATGACGCTTTTGAAAGCTTTTAAACCTTGTTCTGCTAAATCTAAATAATGTAGATTATCACTGAGTAGTGCTAAACGCACAAGGTTAGCGATCGCTACTCCATTGGCTGATGCTGTGGCATTATCGGCGTAACTGCGTTCGCGCACAATTAAATCTTGACTTGCATCACTTGATGCGTTATAATAACCACCTAACTCTAAACTCCAAAGAAATTCATTAAATTCATCTTGGATAGCGATCGCTTTTTCTAACCATTGTTTATGCTCAGGGTTGGAAGCTTGTAAATCCAAAAGAGCTTTAATAAAAAAGGCGTAGTCTTCAGACTGGGCTAAAACCGTTGGTTCTCCTTGGTAGTTGAGTCGCTGGAAGCGCCCATCAACAAACTGATTATCTAAAATGAAATTTGCCGCTTGTGCTGCTAGTTCCAGGTATGGTGGTTGTTGGAATACCGCCGCAGCCCTAGCTAAACCAGAAATCATCAAGCTATTCCAGGCGACAATCATTTTCGTATCTGTTACCGAGGGAATGCGTCCTGGCCAGTTAGTGGTTTTAGCTTCTTGATTGTTGCGAGCAGGGGGGAAAATGTCCACTGATTCAGGGCTAGTGCCATAGCGGACTGCAAACAATTTACTCAGTGCTGTTTCCAATGTTGCACTCAGTTGCCCGGTATGGCGTCTTTGCAAAACATTCTTACCTTCAAAGTTGCCGTTAGCGGTTACGGTAAACTGTTGTTCTAATTCCGTGAGTTCTTCAGAGGTTAACAGTTGTTGTAATTCGCTGTAACTCCAGACGTAAAAAGCTCCTTCCTCTGGTTCCACAGCAGTGGGTTCGGTGAAACTGTCGGCATCTTGAGCCGCATAGAAGTAACCTTCAGGCGCGGTCATTTCTCGTTTCAGCCATTTTATAGTACCAGCGATCGCCCTTTCAAAAGCTGGCTCTTTTATGCCTGCACTCCATAAACCAGCTAGATATTCGACAATTTGCCCATTGTCATAGAGCATCTTTTCAAAGTGGGGTACTGTCCAAGTCGGGTCTACAGTATAGCGATGAAATCCACCGCCTACATGGTCGTAAATCCCTCCCAGTGCTAGGTCTAGTCCTCGTTCGGTACAAACTTCCTTGCCATCATACCGAGATTCAAAATTGAATCGAGTTCCCCGCAGTGCTAATTCTGCATAGGGAATCATCGGAAAGCTATTGCCAGTTTGATTGGGGGTAATTATGCCCGTGCTGGTTTCCCAACCCTGTCGGAGTAGTTCGCGATCTTCAAGCTCATTAGTTGTAGCATCTTGCAACACCGCAGACGTGAGCAGCGACTCGATAATAATGGCTTTGCGTTGTTGTAAATCTTTTTTTTCTGTATCGTAATAACGACGTAGTGCTTGTAAAACTTGTAAAAATCCGGGACGACCATAGCGTTGGTCTACAGGAAAATAAGTACCAGCATAAAACGGCACTAAATCCTCAGGAGCAAGAAAGACATTTAAAGGCCAACCCCCTTGACCGCTCATCATTTGTAGAGCCTGCATGTAGATGCTATCGAGGTCTGGTCTTTCTTCTCGGTCTACCTTAATGGGAAGAAAGTTGGCATTCATGTAGTTGGCGATCGCAACATCAGAAAAAGCCTCCCCTTCCATAACAGTACACCAGTGGCAACTAGAGTAACCAATGGAGAGAAAAATTGGTTTATCTTGCGCTTTTGCAGTTGCAAGTGCTTCGTCACACCAAGGCCACCAATCAATCGGGTTTTCGGCGTGTTTCCGGAGGTATAGGCTCTTAGCTTCAGCAAGACGATTAGTCATAATCAAATGCAAATAGTTGCCTTCTTTGCTCAGTCTACCCTGTTGCTAGGAATGTTCGTCTAATAGTCTGCCAACCCAAAAATGTTAGGTGGAGGTTGGGTAAAGGTTAAAGGGAAAAGGGTAAGGGATTTAAAACCTTTCCCCTTTCAAGAACTAAGTCACGAAAGCGAACTACTAGTGGTCTGCCAACCCAAAAATGCTGGATGAAGGCTCTTTAAAGGGTAAGGGATTTAAAACCTTTCCCCCTTACCCTTTCCCCTTTCCCCTTTCCCCTTTAAAGAGCCAAGCGAACTACTAGTGTAAGTTTTGAATATCACCTACATTTGTGCAATTTTTAAATTATTTTTACTCAAAAGTACGCAATAACAGACTGACGATGATATTTGTTGGCGTTTCCGGCACAGGTGATGCTGTTTTTGTCTGAGCTATGGTATTTGAGCTAAGTCCTGCTATCAGGTGGAGCAAGAAGGTGATAATGGCGGCTTGTAGAAGTTTTTCCCGCATGGCACGTCTCTCTCTAGATGGATAGCATTTCAATAAGGGACTTCCAAGTCAAAAAATATTCCATAGAAAATTGTTGACCCTTCTCCTATCGGAGACGCTACGCGAACGACTTCGCTCAGGGTCAAGGCTGAGCGGAGTCGAAGCCTTGACTGTTGACTGTGAACTGTCAACGCTTTAACCGGAATACTTTATTTTTTGGAGTTCCCTAAGGACTGGTTATTCTAAATACACCTCGTAGTATCGATTTACCGAATCTAACAAAAATAATTTGAGAAATGGCGAGGGGAATTCTGAAAAAATGTTTAAAATGTTACTTTCATTTCATAGAATTTCCCAAGGAAGCCAAATCACTATATAACCAAAGTCATAGAGAAAAAGTTGAGATATGACTTTGGTCATAGTTGGAGTTGTTTGATTGTTATTCCCTGAACAGGGACATTTTTAAAGACCGCTTTTGCGAATAAAAAGTGCCCTGAGTGCAACTGAAGATTCCAAGGGCTAGAATTCTATTTTCTATCTCCCAGAGAATAGGAGGGATAAACTCCAATTTCCTGTTCTCATCGATAAAATGTACTTAATATAGCCACAAACACGCTTACTCATGATTCCTATCGTTATTGAACAATCGGGTCGAGGTGAACGCGCCTTTGACATCTACTCACGGCTGTTGCGTGAGCGCATCATTTTTTTGGGACAACAAGTTGACAATAATCTGGCTAACTTGATTGTCGCCCAACTGCTGTATTTGGATGCTGAAGACCCGGAGAAAGACATTTATATGTATATCAATTCTCCCGGTGGTTCGGTAACGGCTGGTATGGGTATTTTTGATACTATGAAACAAATTCGCCCTGATGTCTGTACTATTTGTACCGGATTAGCGGCAAGTATGGGTGCTTTCCTCCTCAGTGCTGGTGCTAAGGGTAAGCGGATGAGTCTACCTCATTCTCGAATTATGATTCATCAACCTCTGGGTGGCGCTCAAGGACAAGCAACTGACATTGAAATTCAGGCGCGGGAAATTCTCTACCATAAACGGCGGCTCAACGACTATTTAGCCGAACATACTGGTCAACCAATTGAGCGTATTGCTGAAGATACCGAACGCGACTTTTTTATGTCGCCAGAAGAAGCTAAAGAATACGGCTTGATTGACCAAGTAATCGACCGCCACGCTGCTGGTAGCCGTCCAGTAGCCCTAGTCTAAAGAAAATCAATGTAGAGACGTAGCATTGCTACGTCTTTACTAGGGTTTTGGGTAACTGTTGCAAACACCTACGTTATTTGTCATTTGTCCTTAGTAATCACAAAAGACAAATGACTAATGACTAATGACTATTAACTAAAATCCCGCTAGCGGGTCTGGCTGAGATTGGAGGTATTGGAGAAATCCGTGTAATTCTTCTTCAGTCAGCAAAGTCCGCCCCCGCTTGCCGTAAGTTTTAATTAGATGTTCCCGTCCCTGTTCTGGAGTCCAGCCTAAACGCTGAAGTTCCACATCTGTTTTGGCAATAACATCAGATAAATCTACAGGTTCAGCTTTTTTCCTTCTCTTACCTGTACTGATTTGCGGAACTGCATCTTCTTGAGGGCTGTAATTCCGGGGTGTAAATGGTGTGACATTACTGGCAGAAATTCCTGGAAAGCTGGGATTTTCTGCCTGCTGACCAGATACCATTTCCAAATTTTCAGCTGGCGAATCGAATTCTAGTTGTCGGTTAGCAGTCAAAGCAAACTCTCGACCTAAATCTTGGCTATAAGTCTCGCTTGTGTTTGGCGTGTCAGGTATCGGTTCGATTCTGCTGCTAGCCGTTGGCAGATCTAAATTTTCGTTTGTTACTGGCTCTAGTTTGATATTTTTTTGTTTAGACGATGGTGTAGATATTTCTTTGTTGCTGACACTTGACCACTGGGGAGCAACAAAATCCTCATTTTTTGTTGAGGAATAACTAGACTCACTCACTTTGGTGTTCGAGGAAGCATTTGATTGTGTTTGAGAAATTGATTCTTGTGGTGCATCAGTAACTCCCAAAACCGTCAAAGCCCTGGTTCTGGCTTGGTCTTCTGCTGCTTCTATTGTTTCTGCTGCTGCCATACCCGTAGCACGGGTTATACCTTCAAGTTGTACGCTTACCCGAACAATAAATTTTCCTTGAAAAATTTGGACTAATTCAGAAATTAGGCAGCCATTGGGATACAAGCTCTGGAATTGAGCCAACATAGTACTGTTACCAATCTAAAGGGGGGTGGGGAGTGGGGAATAGGGAGATGGGGAGATGGGGAGATGGGGAGATGAGGGAGATGAGGGAGTAGGGGAAGAATAACTTTTGCTCTTAACTTTTAACTCCCAACTCCTAACTCCCCATGCCCAATGCCCTGAAGTAATATTGTTGCTTCGCCCTGTGTCCCAATTGTAGCAGTACCTGTTTTTTGAGGAAATTTTTGGGTGGTGTCAACTTACCTGGGTAGTTTTGTCTGTGATGCTATACTATTTACCCAACTTAATGTGTATAACTATTTTCTGGAAGTGCGCTCTAAATCTACAATAATGAAGATAAGGTTCGCCCTCACTGCTTATTAAGCTGCTCGCCTAATTGTTACCGATTCTACGTGTGGAAAAATTGGGTTTACTAGCAGTTCCTCCTAGTTAAAAATCAAAGTCTAATGGCGTAAAATTACCTTCAATCTAGACAATCAAACACCTGTGGTCTCCACGCCACTTGCTCTACTTGGGGAGACCCCTACGTACTGTTAGTGGCTCCCCCGCATAGCGCTTTGGGTAGCATGGAGAGTTCTCCAAACCCAGCTTCTCCAAAAGCGTTGCGTGATTATCTGGCGGGGCTAAATATCAATCAGGCGTACTTTGTGAGTTTGGTTAGATGAAGGAATTGAAACCCAGGCAAACTTTGAGAGCATCGTGCAGTGAGAAGTCCAAAGGACGCCCAGAGTTGTGTGTGGGTTGGTTTCCTCTGCTCAACACAACTTGGGGAATAGTTTCCCGCAAGGGTAGGTTGGCTTCCTTTCCTTGGAAATTAGGAAGCCTTGCCTCAGGGCAATTCGTTTCCAGCTTGTTTCTGTAAGCCGTCAAAACCCTTGAAGCTCTTAATCAAGGTAAAGGTGAAAGGGAAAACACAAGAAGGGAAAGGTTGGAAAGGAAAAGGGGAAAGGTCTGAAGACTGGTCTTTTTCCCTTTTCTCTTTAGCTCTTTGTCAACAGGCAAAGGAGACCTTTCGCTTTCTATGGTGAGGGCATACAGGAAAGAACCAGATTAAAAAAATGATGTTTTGACCAAAGGTCGGTTCACTGCATGGAATTTTCAATCGCTACACTCCTTGCCAATTTCACCGATGATAAATTGGTGGCTCGTAAAGTTTTGGAAAAGAAACTTGGTTGTGAAGATGAAAAAAGCCTACAAAAACTTCACATAGCCTTAGATGTTCTGGAAAAAATCGGTATTTTGGTGAAAGAACGAGGCAAGTATCGCCGTGTTATGGAAGAGGGAATCATCGAAGCAAAACTCCGTTGTTCTAGTAAAGGTTTTTGCTTTGCGATTCAAGATGTGGAAGGAGCTGAGGATATTTACATTCGAGAAAGTCATCTAAGTAATGCTTGGAATGGCGATCGCGTTTTGGTCAGAGTCCTCAAAGAAGGTAGTCGCCGTCGCTCTCCAGAAGGAGAGGTAAAGCTCATCCTTGAACGTTCCAACCACACATTACTGGCACGAATTAAGCAAGTAGAAAATGGTTTTCGGGCTGTACCTCTAGACGATAGACTGCTATTTGAACTCAAGATTCAACCCAACGGTGCGAAATTAGAAGATGCCATCGATCACCTCGCCCACGTGGAAGTCTTGCGTTATCCCTTAGCTCAATACCCCCCTTTGGGTAGAGTAGTACAAATCCTTGGCAGTGATGCCGAAGCTGCTGCTGATATAGATTTGGTAACATGCAAGCACGACTTGTCACGTACTTTTGCCGATAACGTCCTGGAAGCAGCTGCCAAGTTACCCAAAAAGCTCCTCAAAGCAGACCTGAAAAATCGCTTAGATTTACGTAATGTATTCACCATTACCATCGAAGGCGTAAATGGAGATACCAAAGTCATCGAAAATGCCTTTAGTTTGGAGAGAAACCCCAGCGGAAATTGGCTTTTAGGAGTTCACATCGCTGATATTTCTCACTACGTGCAACCTGATGAAGCCCTGGATAGAGAAGCACTCAAACGAGGCAAATCAGTGTATTTGGGAGAATTAATACTGCCAATGTTGCCTCCAATTGTGGCAGAACGCTGTTCTTTAGTAGCAGGAAGCGATCGCTTAACCATCTCTTTCTTAATTACCATCGATCCCAAATCAGGGCAAATAGTAGAGTGGGAAATTCAACCAAGCGTCATCAAAGTTGAGACTGCACTCACCACAGAACAAGCCGAAGAAATTCTCGCAGGTGAATTTCACAACCAATCTCCAGAGGTGTTGGAGATTCTGCAAAACCTCCAGGCTTTGCAAAGAGATTTAAGACAAGTGAGATTAAATCGCGGTAGCTTGCAATTAAATCTGCCCCCCAGCCAAAACCCATATTATGATGAGGGAATTCTGGGGGCTGTGGTGGTCAATGATTTACCAGTGCGATCGCTACTCACTGAGTTAGTACTGTTAGTTAATCAATTGATGGCAACTCACCTAAACGCCCTTGGTGTTCCGGCTATTTGGCGAGTCCAAGGCACGCCAGATATCGAAGATGTCCAGGAAATGCTGAAATTGGCAATCAATTTAGGCGTTGACTTAGCCTTAGATCCAGAAGCCGATATCCAACCATTAGATTATCAACATTTAACCAGAGCTTTTACCGAATCTGCCTCCGAGCAAGTTCTCACCTATTTGTTGCAAGATACCCTCAAGCCCTCTGCATACAGCACCACCAAAGGGCCTCACTTTGGCTTGTCGCTAGGGCAGTATGTCCACTTTAGCGCCCCCTTGCGGCGTTACCCGGACTTACTGATGCAAAGAGTGTATTACACACTACTGGAACATGGACGCGATCGCCGTAACACCCGTGTGAGAGAGCGAGTTAACTTACGCCATTCCTCCAGCCACGAAGAAATTAACTGGAACGTTTTACCCCCAGAATTGCAACAAGAACTCCAAAGCGATTTGACCAGGGTAATTGTCCAAATCAATGACAGAGAAAAAGAAGTCCAAGAAGCCGAAGCTGATTTAGCAGGACTGCAAAAAGCCCAACTTATGAAGCAGCGCATCGGTGAGGTCTTTCAAGGAGTAATTACTGGCGTTCAATCCTACGGTTTCTTTGTGGAAATTGAAGTACCAGCAGAGGCGGTTGAATCCAGTAGTAATCCTGGCGTACCCCTGAGAGTAGAAGGATTGGTACACGTCAGTTCTCTCAAAGATGATTGGTATGAATATCGCGCCAGACAGCAAGCACTATTTGGTCGCAAAAATCGCGCTTCCTATCGACTAGGCGATCGCGTTGCTGTGCAAGTTAAGAGTGTTGATTACTACCGCCAGCAAATTGATTTGGTAACTGTCGGCAGCGATGGTGTAGCTAAAGGTTTAGCAGGTAGCGCCTCTAATGAAGATATTTCAGACCTTTACTTAGAAAATGACATGGAACCTGATGACCTAGATCCTTATGGAGAGGATGAGTAAATACCTTTAGGAAGTATGTGTTAAATCAAACTAAACCTCTAATTTTAGGCGTATCGGGCGCATCTGGTCTGATTTACGCCGTTCGCGCTATCAAATTTCTGTTGGAAGCAGAATATAGTATTGAACTGGTTGCCTCTAAATCAACTTACATGGTTTGGCAATCAGAACAGGAAATTCGGATGCCAGCAGAACCAACAGCGCAAGAACAATTCTGGCGAGAGCAAGCAGGAGTCCCACTTGCTGGTAAGCTGCGCTGTCATCCTTGGGGCGATGTCGGTGCTGGAATTGCCAGTGGTTCCTTTGCCGCTTTAGGAATGATAATTATTCCATGTAGCATGAGTACAGTGGCAAAACTCGCAGCCGGCTTGAGTTCCGATTTACTAGAACGCGCAGCTGATGTGCAACTCAAAGAAGGTCGCAAATTGGTAATTGTACCGCGTGAGACTCCTTTTAGCTTGATTCATCTGCGTAACTTAACTTCCTTAGCAGAAGTTGGAGTGAGAATTGTCCCCGCTATTCCTGCTTGGTATCACAATCCGCAAACCATTGAGGATTTAGTTGATTTTGTAGTTGCCCGTGCTTTCGATCAATTAGATATTGACTGTATACCAATTCGGCGCTGGCAAGGAAGGAATTAAGTTTATTGTTGACTGTTGACTGTTGAGTGTTGACAGTTAACAGTCATAGCAGTTCAAACAACCCCAAATGCTCTTGGTAGCTGAAAAAAAAATATTTTTCCAAAAACACTAGCGCAATGGAAAATCTTTTGCTATATTATATAATCGTGAGACATAAGGGCGGTTAGCTCAGTTGGTAGAGCGCCTGCCTTACAAGCAGGATGTCATCAGTTCGAGTCTGGTACTGCCCATAAACAAAAAGCCGCCCCTAAAGGCGGCTTTTTGATTGGAAGTATACTGAATACCCTATAGCTAAAGGGATGGGGTATGGGGAGATGAGGGAGATGGGGAGATGGGGAGATGGGGAGATGGGGAGATGGGGAGATGGGGGAAAAGGTTAAAGGGAAAAGGAATAAATTTAATCTTTCCCCTTTCCCCTTTCCCCTTTCCCCTTTCCCCTTCCCTATGCCCAATCCCCTCAATCAATAAATCGTATAGAAAAAGTCTGACTTTTTTTTGATACTATGAAAAGTCTGACTCATTAAACACCGATTGACGTATGAGTAAAGGTACTTTATTCGATAAAGTTTGGGACTTACACACCGTTGGTACACTTCCCTCAGGGCTGACACAACTATTTATCGGGCTTCACCTCATTCATGAAGTCACTAGTCCCCAAGCCTTTGCTATGTTACGCGAGCGGGGTCTAAAGGTACTGTTTCCTGAGCGTACTGTCGCTACGGTAGACCATATTGTACCTACAGAAAATCAGGCGCGTCCTTTCATCGATGCCTTGGCAGAGGAGATGATTCAAGCGCTGGAACAGAATTGTCAAGAAAATAACATAACTTTTTACAATATTGGTTCTGGCAGTCAAGGTATAGTTCATGTGATTGCACCCGAACAAGGACTGACTCAGCCGGGAATGACTATTGCTTGTGGAGATAGCCACACATCTAGTCACGGTGCATTTGGAGCGATCGCTTTTGGTATCGGTACTAGTCAAGTCCGGGATGTCCTCGCTTCCCAAACCCTGGCGCTATCCAAGTTGAAAGTCAGGAAAATTGAAGTTAACGGTACTCTTAATCCTGGCGTTTATGCCAAAGATGTAATTTTACATATCATCCGCACCCTTGGTGTTAAAGGTGGCGTGGGCTATGCCTACGAATTTGCAGGTACCACCTTTGCACAAATGAACATGGAAGAAAGGATGACAGTCTGCAATATGGCGATCGAAGGCGGTGCCAGATGCGGTTACGTCAATCCGGATCGAGTCACCTATGATTACCTCAATGGTAGAGATTTTGCTCCCAAAGGTGCAGATTGGGACAAAGCAGTAACTTGGTGGGAATCTATTAAAAGTGATGCTGATGCCGAATATGACGATGTGGTGGTATTCGACGCTGCCGAAATTCCTCCCACCGTTACCTGGGGAATTACTCCCGGTCAAGGTATCGGTGTGAACCAGTTTGTGCCTCAGCCAGAAGAACTACCCGAAGAAGACCGCTTTGTTGCCAAAGAAGCTTACCGCTACATGGATTTATACCCAGGGCAACCCATCAAAGGCACCAAAATCGATGTCTGCTTCATTGGTAGTTGCACCAACGGCAGAATTAGCGATTTGCGGGAAGCGGCTAAAATCGCCAGAGGTCGCCACGTTGCCGAGGGAGTTAAAGCTTTTGTCGTCCCTGGTTCCGAAAGAGTGAAGCAAGAAGCCGAAGCAGAAGGACTAGACAAAATATTTGCGGAAGCAGGATTTGAATGGCGCGAACCTGGATGTTCCATGTGTCTGGCAATGAACCCCGACAAATTACAAGGAAGACAAATCAGCGCATCATCTTCAAATCGCAACTTTAAAGGTAGGCAAGGTTCCTCCTCCGGTCGCACATTATTAATGAGTCCGGCAATGGTAGCTACCGCCGCCATTAAAGGCGAAGTTTCAGACGTGCGTGAGTTGTTGTAATTTTAAAGGGGCATGGGGCATGGGGCATGGAGCATTGGGAAGGGGAAAGGGGAAAGGGGAAAAGGGGAAAGATTAAATTTATTCCTTTTCCCTTTAACCTTTAACCTTTTCCCCTATCTCCCCATCTCCCCATACTTCGGCTCCGCTCAGTACAAGTCTCCCCATGTCCCTCATCTCCCCAATCCCCAATCCCCATCACCCCAATCCCCAATATGGTCAGTGAAGTTAAAACAGTTTCCGGGCGCGGTATACCTTTAGTGGGCAATGATATAGATACCGATCGCATTATTCCTGCCCGCTATTTGAAAGCCATTACCTTTGATGGGTTAGGCGAAGGCGCGTTTATTGATGACCGCAAAGCATTAAACGGCGAACATCCCTTTGACCAACCCCAATATCAAGGGGCAAAGGTTTTAATCGTTAATAGAAATTTTGGTTGTGGTTCTTCACGGGAACACGCACCGCAAGCGATCGCTAAATGGGGAATTCAAGCTTTAATAGGTGAAAGTTTTGCCGAAATCTTTTTTGGTAACTGTGTGGCAATGGGTATACCTTGTGTCACAGCCGATGCTGCTAATGTCAAACAATTGCAAGAATTAGTCGCAGCTAATCCCCAAGCAAATGTCACAGTGAATTTAGAAACTTTGCAAGTGCAAATTGGCGATTACAATACGCCAGTTTTTATTAGTGAAGGTACAAGAAGCGCCTTTATTGCTGGTACTTGGGATGCTTGCGGTCAATTAGTCGCAAATGCCGACCAAGTTCGGGCAACTGCGGCAAAATTACCTTACATCGGTTGGGGAAATTTAGCTGCAAGTTAGTATTTTCTCATTCCCTGGCTCTGCTAGGGAATGTTAATTTAGGGAACTCCAAAAAATAAATAATTCCAGTTTATGCCTTGACTGTCAACCGTCAACAGTCAACAGTCAACAATCAACAATAGCAATAAAGTCTAATCTCCAGTGTTTTGTTGACAACTTGCATTAGAGTCCAAATCCTGACATTCTTTGCTTTCTAAGAATTGCCTGACTGTAATACCAGGTTGACAACTCATCAAAGTTCCTGCCAACGCAGCCAAGGTCATTACAGTAGCTATTCCCAATAAAGTAGCTTGTTTTAAAGGTTTAATTGTCCTGATTAAATTTTCTATTCCAGTACCGCTACCAAGTACTTCAATCGTCTTGAGTGCTTCTAAAGCAACACTGGCATTAGCATAGCGGCGTTTGCGATTGCGTTCCACCATTTTTGTTAACCACGACTCAAAACGCGGACTGATTTGAGGAACTAATTTGCGGAAATTAAAACGGTAATCATCATTAATTAGTTTACCAATATCAATGGAACGAGTATTACTCAATAAGCAAATTAATGTTGCTCCCAAACTATATAAGTCTGAAGCTTCTGTGAGGGGATGACCAAATTGTTCTTCTGGTGGCATGAACCCTGGAGTTCCTGTGACAAAGCTACTAAGAGCTATTTTTGTATCCTGGATTCTAGCCAAACCAAAATCAACTAAATAAGCATTTAATTGCTCATCAATTAAAATATTCTCTGGTTTAATATCCCGATGAATAATTGGCGGAATTTGCTTTTGCAGATAAACCAAAATTTCTAAGATTGATATTGCAATTTGCTTAATTTGTTCTGGATAAAAGCTACGTTTTTCACCTAAGGAAGGGGCATTTTTATATTCTTGAATCATATAAAAAAACCCTGGAATTTCAAAGGAATCTATATAGCGAGGTATGCGGGAATGATTCAGTTGTTGCAAGATTTCAATTTCCCGTTCATGTACTTTCACACCAGACCAATCCGCAATTGCACTGGCTAAACGAAATTCTTTAATTACTACCTGGCGATCGCAATTCAGGACACTCGCTAAGTAAGTAACGCGTCCTCCTTCTGTGTTGCGTCCTAGTTCTCTAATAACTTGATAACCTTGTTGGGAAAAATCTGGATGGTGACTCAAGGGAATTTCCCCTTTATCTCCATTACGCACATCAAGCTCCATTATATCCACCACATGAGTTTGATTTTGTCAAGGTGCAATTCAAAATAAAGAGCGACTCACCCAGATTGTTAACCGTATTTCCAACTTACTCGCCCGAAAGCACATAAACACAAATTAATGCCCTTATTTCCCTAACACCAGCTACCTCAACTTTGGCAAAGTTGGGTAGTGGCTTGTTTATGCGCCAAATTGTCAAATTTGCCCCAACCATTGGGCAATCTGGGCGTTAACAATATCCGGAACTTCATCGTGGGGACAATGACCGGCATTGGGAATGGGCACTATTTTGATGTCTTTGCCATTCTCACGTGCCTTTTCGTAAATCTTTGCCCCAGTAATTGGCGTCCAGGGATCGTCAGCACCCCAAATTACCAATAGAGGACGTTCCACTTTGGGCAATAGTTCCTCTGGACTGGGGCCGGGAGGTGCTGTGAGAATCGAGGCGAAAACTTGTTGCGCTCCAGGATCGCAAGAGGGAGTATAAAGTAAATCCACTAATTCATCGGTGACTGCTTGGCGATCGCGGTAAACTTGGTAAAGAGTGCGGCGAATTTGGGATTTTTGGCGGATGCGATTGTAAACAAATTTGCCTGTAATTGGCGATCGCACAACCCGATTAAAAGCTGCCATTACAATCCTTAGCGGCGGATTCAATTCGTGGGGACGATGACTCAAACCACCCGCAGAGTTGATTAAAACACCGCCAGCAGCAATTTCTGGATGTTCTACCAGTACTATCAAACTCAAAAGTGCGCCGATGGAGTTGCCAATAAATACAGCTGGTTGCTGGATGTGTGCTGTGCAAAAATCTTTCAGCAGTTCCACCCAAACTTCTACACTGTAATCAATGGCTGCTTTATCCGAACCACCAAAACCCAAAAGATCCAAAGCAAAAACTTGGTAGCCAGCATTCGCCAAAACTGGGATGTTTTTGCGCCAGTGACCAATGGAAGCACCAAAGCCATGAACCAGTACTAAAGGGCGTCCCGTACCCATAACGGTGTACTGAATTTTATAGTCCTGCCAAGTCCAAAAGAATTTTTGAATGCTGGTAGCTGTTGTTATCTGCTGTGTAGTTCCAGTCATTATAAAGATTTATAAACTCTGTTAAATATAGTAATGTTCTCTGGCGTCATATCTTGCGCCTCGGCATAGAATTTGTGGGTAAAAGGCAAGGGGTAAGAGGTAAGAGGCAATAGGCAATAGTTAACAGGTTGAGGGTAGGCTTATAGAAAATTGAAGTGTATGGAATTTTTTTTAGACAATTAATAGGAATTCTAATATAGCAATCCTATTTGATTTTTGTAAAACTAGGCAGAACTCAAAACCTTTTTTTACTATTGCCTTTTGTCTACATAAATAATTGATATGTTAGTTTCATCTATTACCAGGGATTAATAAGTTAGGGATACCAAATACCCCTTTGACTTTTTAGACGAATGGTAGTGTGAGATGAAAAATACAAATCATGGTAACTTTGGTCATTTGAGGAAATTTGTTCTTGCTGCAACTTCTGTAGCAATTTTTTCGCCAATAGTTTCTGCTTACGCAACTTCAGGGTTTTCTACCATCGTCGCCCAAATCCCTAATAATTCCACAGAACAACAAATTTTAGCTCATAATGAAGTAGAAACAAGCAGTAGTAGTACTACTATTCAACAACAAACTGTAACTAAACAAAGCCGGACTCCAGTAAATAATAGTAGGGTTGCAGTCAAGGGAAAAAAAACAGGTTTTAGTCTGGCAATTTGGGAACCATCCGGTCATTTATCAGAAGTCATTGCCCGCGTTTCTATTAAAAGTAAACAGAATAATAGCTTTTTAAAAGAGCGATTTTTGGGTGATTATAAATACAAGATTCAGCAAAAAGCGAAATTTGTTAATGGATTAAAAGCAAGCGATCGCATTGTGGTGCGATTATACGATGTACAAAACCGCTTCATTGGCTACAGCGAATTTGAATGTTTATCAGCAAACACCGCAGTTAACTTGATTTTGTCTGCTAAACCGGCGGAATATCGAGTCATTCGCACTGTTTATGGTATCGATGTTAACCGGGATGGCGTCATTGACGCAGGTACTACCACCTACGACTATTTCACCCAAATCAGCAATCAAAGGGTTACTTTTCTCAGCGGTTCCCAAACTTTCCAAGCTAATCACTTCCAAGTACAAGGTTTATCTCCAGTTAAAGCCAACAGCGTTTATCCTGTATCTTTTACCCAAGGTGAATTCGCTTTAGTCCGTCAGTCTTCCTTCACTATTTTTAATTTTGAATTGGCACGGGCTTTACAAGCTATTCCTGGTAGTTTAGTGCAGGTGACTGAAGTCAGCGATAACTCTAGCTACAATGTCAGCCAATTACTAATGAATTATCGCCAAGTCGGCATATCTCGCAACCTGCAAGTTGAATTTTCGGATGTTTCCACAAATTATTGGGCTAGAGATTTTATTGCTGAATTGGCAGCAATGAAAATTATCGAAGGTTTTCCCGATGGAACTTTCCGCCCAGATGCACCGGTCACTCGTGCCCAATTTGCGGCAATGCTGCAAAAAGCCTTTACAAAGGGCAAAATTCGCCCAGCAATAGCTTTTCAGGATGTCTCCAGTCGATACTGGGCTTACAATGCCATTAGAAATGTTTACCAAATGGGCTTTTTAAATGGTGTAATTGGCAGTGATTTCAACCCCACTCAAAACCTTTCTCGCCTAGACATTTTAGTAGCTTTAGCACAGGGTTTAAATTATCAAGCCAGCGGTTCCACGGATACAATTTTATCTGTTTACAACGATGCAACTAACATCAATGGCGAACATCGCAGTCTGATTGCTGCCCTTACACAACGCGGTATAGTTGTTAATTATCCCAACGTGAATTTATTGAACGCCGAACGCATAGCAACTCGGTCTGAAGTCTCTGCTTTGCTATATCAAGCACTTTACAGCACTGGCAAGGTAGCAAATATCTCCTCACAATACGTTGTGGGACAACAACGGTAATTAGGTAATCTTATGGTGGTAAGGGAGTAGTGGTGTCTCTTGCTTGCTCAACTGTAAATTGAACTACCTGACCATAGGAAATTTCCAATGTATGGCCATCTGGGTCTCGCAGGTAAGCCCAGTAACCAACTGGGGGGCCGGAGTCATTCGGCCCATTCAACAGTACTTTCTCTGTGCGTGCTTCATTGCACAGGCGATCGATGTCTTCCCGATTTTGATAAGCTACTCCAAGATGGGATTGTGGTAACAGTGCGCCTTCCACTTGAGTTGATTGAATTAAGACAATCACAAAAGGTCTGGTAAGGTCGCTAATCCAAGCAACATCTGATTGAATCGCTTCATCGATACGACGGTGGACAACGGTCATTTGGGCATATTTTTGATAAAACGCGATACTTGCGTCCACATCCCTAACTGCAAGGGCTATGTGAGTAAAACCAACGTCAGACATGATACAAATTCAAGATTAGGAAACTTGGGGATTCTAGTTTTCTGAGGCGCAAACCAAGAAATTCTATTGTTGTCCAACACTATGAAAAGTTCCACGATGGAAGCTAACACGATTGATAATAAAGATAGGCGTTATCTTCATAAAAATTTATGTTCTTAACTTGGTTTGACAGCAATAGTTGGCTGCTGGAAATTGGCGAAAAACGGATATTAATCGACCCTTGGCTAGTTGATTCGTTAATTTTCAGTAATTTGGATTGGTTATTTAAAGGGCAGCGATCGCAAAATCGCCCCATACCTGAGAATATTGATTTAATTCTCCTATCTCAAGGTTTAGAAGACCATTCTCATCCACCAACACTCAAGCAGCTTGACCGCAATATCAAAGTTGTAGCTTCTCCCAATGCAGCCAAGGTGGTAGACAAACTAGGTTACACCAAGGTAACCACCCTCGCTCATGGTGAAACTTTCACTTTAGATCGTCAAATTGAAATCAAAGCTTTTCCTGGTTCGCCCATTGGCCCCACTTTAGTAGAAAATAGTTATCTCCTCAAAGAATTGGAAAGTGGTTTAACTTTATACTATGAGCCTCACGGTTATCATTCTCCAGAAGTGAAGCAAGCTGCACCTATCGATGTAGTGGTTACACCGTTTATTGACATGACATTACCGTTGCTTGGGCCAATTATCAAAGGAAAAAATAGTGCTTTAGATATCGTAAAATCCTTACAGCCTCAAGTAATATTACCCACAGCAGCGGGTGGTGATGTGATATTTGAGGGATTGTTGATGAAATTGATACAGACTAAAGGAAGTGCTGCGGAATTTCGTTCGCTATTAGAGAAAAACAATCTTTCCACACGGGTGATTGAACCAACACCAGGCGATCGCTTTCAAGTACCATTGGAAAAGCGAGCATTAGCAATTTAAATTTGATTTTTGAAATATACGTAGTGGACTGTCTAGCCTAAAATAGTGCATTAGTAAACTATTGTGGGGTGGGCATCCTGCCCGCCCGGACGGGTGAGGACACCCATCCCACAAGAAATTTTATTGCAACATTTAAGGCTTTGGTGCGTTCCTGAGATTTTTTCATAAATCAAATCGGATTCCTATAGCAATTTTCGATTTTGCAAAAAGTTTGTAGACGCTTTGCAGCAAAACGAATTTGAAATTGTAAATTAAAAGCATTTGCACAATTTTTTATCTCAATTTAGTATTAAATACAACTCAAAAAAATCCTCAGTTATATTTCAACATCATGGTTTATGAAAACTCTACTCTTTATCCTTATAGCAATTCTGTATGAAGTTGCGCCATTCTATATGAGGAACAAACGGCAAAGGGCGCAATGGACACAATGTAAGTTTGTAAGTATGTTAGTAAGTAAGTTAGTA
>Ga0314811_100029_pt1 | contig 24147 bp, 19 predicted proteins | sample STEome_7_FD_202340 | JGI IMG/M metagenome (GOLD analysis project Ga0314811, IMG submission 202340) | Metatranscriptome of soil surface biofilm microbial communities from soil inoculated with nitrogen-fixing consortium DG1, State College... ...
CCTTATCTCCCCATCCCCTTATCTCCCCATCCCCCCATCCTCTTTCCATGCCCAATTTTCTATTCGTCAGCGTGAGCAAATCGCCGATAGAGGAAGTCTAGGGCGTAGTTACGCAGGTTGTAGTATTCCGGGTCTTCCATGATGCGGCGACGGTTGCGGGGGCGGGAGAAGGGAATATTCAGGATTTCGCCGATGTGGGCGGCTGGGCCGTTTGTCATCATCACAACTCTGTCGGCGAGGAAAAGGGCTTCATCAATGTCATGGGTAATCATGAGTACGGTGACTTGATGTTCGCGCCAGATTTGCAGGAGTTCTTCTTGTAATTCTTCTTTGGTGATGGCGTCTAGCGCACCAAAGGGTTCATCGAGAATTAAAACTTGGGGACGAATGGAAAGGGCGCGGGCGATGGCTACTCGCTGTTTCATCCCACCAGAAATTTGACTGGGTTTTTTGTCGGCGGCTTCTGTTAGTCCCACCATTGCTAAATGTTCTCTGACAATTGCGCGTTTTTCTGCTTTGGTTTTTTTGGGAAACACGGAATCAACGGCTAGGTAAACGTTGTCAAAAACATTCAGCCAAGGTAATAGACAATAATTTTGGAATACCATCATCCGGTCGGGGCCTGGTTCGGTGATGGGTTTTTCTTGCAGGAGGACGACGCCATCGGTGGGAGTGTTAAAGCCGGAAATCATATTCAGGAGTGTTGATTTGCCGCAGCCAGAGTGACCAATTATGCAAACAAATTCGCCCTCGCGCACTTTTAAGTCAACTCCATCGAGTACGGTGTAAGGGCCTTCGGAAGTTGGATAAATTTTGCTTACGCCTTCTATGACTAAAAAATCTTCGGCTTTTTGGGTTTGCTGTTGATTGATTTGAATTTTGCTGCTGGTTCCGTTTACTGTTTGCATGATGAATTTATACCAATCAATTTTTAATTAGAATTTTTTTTGAATGTAGACGCGCAGCGGCTTGCCGCAGGCTACCGCATTCGCGTAGCGTCTCGTAGAGAAGAACGCAAAGGAAGAGATAGGTAATCTTGTGGACGGAAGGGAGTAATGGAGTTCAAATACTCATTAATGGGGTTCAAATACTCATTAATGGAGTTCAAAGCTTCATTAATGGGGTTCAAAGCTTCATTAATGAAGTTCAAATACTCATTAATGGGGTTCAAAGCTTCATTAATGGAGTTCAAATACTCATTAATGGAGTTCAAATACTCATTAATGGAGTTCAAAGCTTCATTAATGGAGTTCAAAGCCTCATTAATGACTGACAAATCAAAAAATATCCAGTTATTCTTGTGGGGTGGGCGTCTCGCCCGCCCAGTCCATAGGGCGGACAGGATGTCCACCCCACAATATTGGATAATTTATTTCTTTGAGTTCTATTAATGGAGTTTCTTTGTTGCCTTTTGCCCATTGCCTCTTGCCTTCCCAATAACTAAATAAATACTTCCTCAACCCGGATTTGCCGTTTAATTTCCAAATTTTTGAGATACTCTATCGGCTCTGATGGGTTAAAAACTTTACCATCAAATAAGTGAATCGGGTCATCTTCACCGATATCGAGTAGGCCGAGGTCGCGGGCAGCTGCACCAAATATGTCTGTGCGACACACTCTTTCAATTACCTCTACCCAGTTTTTGGGGAAAGGAGTTAAGCCCCAACGTGCTAGCTGAGTAATCATCCACAAAATTTCGGTGCGGTTGGGATAATTGGTTTTATTGACAAAAAACTGGTTGTATGATTTAAATTCTTGTGGTTCTGTACCGTTGCCGCGATCGTAAGGGTCAAGGAAACCAGGACGAACATACACAGGATCGATGTCGAGGTACTGAGAACGGCAGAGTATTTCTAAGATTTCTTCGCGGTTGCGGAGGTCGTCACAGTATTGACAAGCTTCTAATAGTGCTTTGACGAGGGCTAGATAAGTTTCTGGGTACTGCTGCGCCCAATCTTCCCGCACTCCCAAGACTTTTTTCGGTTGTCCTGACCAGGTTTCTAAGGCTGTGGCGGCAATAAAGCCTAAATCTTGATGAACAGCGAGGTAGTTCCAAGGTTCTCCGGCGCAGTAACCGTCTATATTTCCGGCTTTGAGTTGAGAAACCATTTCCATTGGTGGAATCACCATGATGCTGACATCGCTATCGGGATCTATACCACCAGCCGCTAGCCAATAACGCAGCATTAAGTTCACCATTGATGTTGGATGAGCTACACCCAAAGTTAAAATTTGGTCGGGAGCTGCATTAATGGCGGTTTTTAAGTCAACTAAGTTTCTCACGCCTTGGCTATACAATCTTTTGCTTAAGGTGATGGCGTTAGCATTGCGAGAAATATTTAGGGCATTGACTACAGGAATTGGTTTTTTGTCGCCAGCGCCCAAAGTCAAGGCTAAGGGCATTCCCGCCAGCATTTGGGCTGCGTCTAATTTCCCGGTAGCAATTCCTTGAGCGATTTCTTTCCAGCTAGAGGCACGAGTAAGGGTGATATTATCTAAACCGTATTTGGCTAAAAAGCCTTTTTCTTGAGCAACTATTAAAGGTGCAGCATCAGTTAAGGGCATAAAGCCAATTTGGAGATTGACTTTTTCTAAGCCGTTGCGGGATATATTCGTTGTTGCTTGGCGTTTTTTGAGTTGCTTTTGTTGGTTGAGGAAGTAAATCATTTCATTCCGCAGACTGTAGTAGCTGGGATGTTTGACCACTTCCAGGCGTTGACGCGGGCGGGGGATCGGGACTTCGAGGATTTGGCCGATATGGGCTTCTGGGCCATTGGTGAGCATGACAACGCGATCGCTCAACAATAACGCCTCGTCCACATCATGGGTTACCATTACACAAGTAACGTTGTGTTCATTGCAGATTTTCATCAATTGTTCTTGCAAACTCCCCCGCGTCAAGGCGTCTAACGCTCCAAAAGGTTCATCCAGCAATAACAACTTCGGACGAGTGGCTAAAGCGCGGGCGATGGCTACCCGTTGTTTCATCCCCCCAGATAACTCACTCGGACGTTTATTAGCCGCTAAACGCAGCCCCACCATATCAATATGTTCTTCGATAATGCTGCGGCGATCGCTTTTAGACTTACCCTTATACACTTCATCCACAGCAAGAGCGACATTTTCCCGCACTGTCAACCAAGGTAGCAAAGAATAATTTTGAAACACCACCATCCTATCTGGACTAGGATCTCTAACTTCTCTCCCCTCCAAAGTCACACCGCCAATACTCGCTCTATCTAAACCAGCAATGATATTCAGCAAAGTAGACTTACCACAACCAGAATGTCCAATTAAAGAAACAAATTCCCCTTGCCGAATTTTCAATTCAATATTTTTCAGAGCAATATATTTGCCCCCATTTGGAAGTTCAAATACACGGTCAACGTGGTCAACTTTAACAAAAGTACTCATAGCAATTTTGGATTTTAGATTTTGGATTTTGGATTTTGGATTGGGCATGGGGCACTTGTACTGAGCGTAGTCGTTGGCGCAGCCTCTCGCAGAGAAGTATTGGGCATTGGGAAAGGGGAAGATTAAATTTATTCCTTTTCCCTTTCCCTTTTCCCTTTAACCTTTTCCCCTGCCTCCCCTGCCTCCCCTATTCCGGTACAACTTTGCTGGCGATAAAGCCAACTAATCTATCCAACATTAAGCCGACTAAACCAACATAAATAAGTGCGAGAATGATTTCGCTTAAATTAGTTTCTGTGGTGGTATTGTAAGCGTCCCAAATAAATGAACCAATGCCGACACCGCCGACTAACATTTCTGCGGCAACAATGGCTAACCAAGATAAACCAATGCCAATACGTAAGCCTGTGAAGATATAAGGAACAGTGGCAGGAAATACCACTTTTAAGAAATACTTTGCTCCTTTCAAACGCAAAACTCTAGCTACATTTATGTAGTCTTGAGGAATTTGTTGTACGCCTACTGTTGTGTTGATGATAATCGGCCAAATTGACGTAATGAAAATTACAAAAATAGCTGAAGGATTAGCTTGTTGAAATGCTGCTAAGGAAATTGGCAACCATGCCAAAGGTGGTACAGTTCGTAAAACTTGAAAGATGGGATCTACTGCATTATAAACTAACTTGTTAGCACCAATTAAAATTCCCAAGACAATGCCAACAATTGCCGCTAAAGAAAAGCCTAAACCAACTCTTCCCAAACTACTAAGTATTTGCCAACCCAGACCTTTATCACTTTCACCATTATCAAAAAATGGATGAATAATAAAAGGGTTCCAAGTTTCTGAAAATGTTTCTATGGGCCCAGGTAATTTAAAGTTAGGGTTTAAACAAAGTAATTGCCAAATCACTAAAAAGATAGCTAAAGCTAACACTGGCGGCAGAATTTTTTGTGAAACTAATTTATTTAACTGCCTGCGCCGATTTTTTTTGATAGTACGATTTACAAGGATAGCTGCCATTTTTGTTATTTCTCTCGTGCATCAAAATTCAAGTTTGTAGTAAGGACTTTAGTCCTGATAATTTGTTAATGAGCGATAAATCGCTCACTACGAACTAAACTTTCTTAATTTTTAAATTTTGCAAATATTCTTCTGGTTTTTCTGGGTCAAACTTCACACCATTAAAGAAAGTCTCAATTCCACGCGAACTACTTTGAGGAATTTGAGCATCAGTCACACCAATAGCCTTGGCTGCTTGTTTCCACAAGTCTTCCTTATTCACTTGATTGACTATTTCTTGAACGTTGATATCTTTTGGTAAATAACCCCAGCGAATTTCTTCTGTTAAAAACCAAACATCATGACTCTTGTAAGGATAGGAAGCATTATTTTCCCAAAACTTCATGCGATATGGGAAATTTTGCTGAGTACGTCCATCGCCGAAGTCAATATTACCTTTCGACCTTTCTAAAATATCGGAAGCCGCAACATTAAAGTATTTTCTATCAGAACAAATTTTACACATCTCCTCTTTATTTTCCAAGCGATCGCACCATTGTTGAGCTTCCAAAATTGCCATTAACAATGCTTGGGCAGCATTAGGATTTTTATCCACCCAATCTTTTCGCATTGCAAAAGCTTTTTCTGGATGATCTTTCCACAATTCCCCTGTCACTAAAGCTGAATAACCTAATTTTTGGTTAACTAATTGAGCATTCCAAGGCTCTCCTACACAAAAGGAATCGATGGTGTTAACTTTCATATTCGCCACCATTTGTGGTGGTGGTACTGGTTCTAAAACCACATCTTGGTCTGGATTAATGCCACCAGCCGCTAGCCAATAGCGCATCCACAAATCATGAGTACCGCCAGGGAATGTAATGCCAAATTTTAAAGATTTTTTATTTGCTTTAGCTTGGCTAGCAGCTTCTTTCAGCCCTTTACTTTCTAAATTTACATTCAGTTCCTTAAATTTATTGGCTACAGAAATAGCCTGACCATTAGTATTTAATCTTGCCAAAATATACATTGGCACTTTATCGTTAATGGTCATCAAATAAGGCATAGGACTGAGGATATGTGCGCCATCAATACCACCGCCAGCCGAGCCAATTTTCAAGTTATCACGGGTAACAGGCCAAGATTTTTGTTTGATAACCTCAACATCCGTCATCCCATACTTGGCAAATAAACCTTTTTCTTTAGCAATAATCAAAGGAGCAGAATCAGTTAAAGCAATAAATCCTAACTTAGCTTTCGTTGTTTCCACCTTCGGTGCATTAGCCACAGTAGAAACATTAGCAGCTGGAGCAGCAGAAGGAGCATCGCTACTTGTTGAACTTGTACTACTATTAGAAGAACAACCGTGAGCCAAAATAGAAGCCGCAGCCGCAGTAGTTGTAGTAAAAATAAATTTTCTTCTGGAAAAATTTGTCATTTGTTATTAGTCCTTAGTCATTAGTCAACAGTCAACAGTCATCAGTCATCAATCAACAACCAAAGCTTCTTCCTTAACTTTTGCCCCAAAGTTTTTGATGAGTAAATCTTGCAATATTGGCTGTAAATCTTCACAGGGTATGCCTTTGATAATGCAAGTTCCGAGATGGGCATCTTTACCAACTTTGCCACCCATATATATGTCAACGCCTTCGAGGGTTTTACCATTTTTGCGGGTTTTAGTTCCCATCAAACCGATGTCTGCAACTTGAGGCTGTCCGCAGGAATTAGGACAACCAGTCCAGTGAATTCTCACGGGATGGGTGAAGATTAACTCTTCTTCTAAGGCTTTAATCATCCCCAGGGCGCGGTTTTTGGTTTCAATGAGGGCAAAGTTGCAAAATTGTGCGCCTGTGCAAGATACTAGCGATCGCGTCAATAAACCAGGGTTAATGGAAAATCTTTCTAGCAATGATTCTGTTAAAAATGTTGCTAACCTTGATTCACTAACGTTGGGAATAATGATATTTTGCTCCACTGTCAAGCGGATTTCGCCACTACCGTAAACTTCCGCCAGCCGTGCAATTTCAAACATATCTTCGGCATATAATCGACCGACAGGAATGTGCAAGCCTACGTAATTTAATCCTGGTTGCTTTTGTTTATATACACCAATGTGGTCGCGTTTTTGCCAGTCGATTTCATCTTTTGGCGCTGCGGGTAACAATGATTTACCCAAGCGATTTTCTACTTCTTGGCGAAACTTTTCTAAACCCCATTCATCAATTAGCCACATCAAACGGGATTTTTGCCGATTAGCACGTAAACCGCGATCGCGAAAAACTTCTAAAACAGCTCTACATACAGCTACCACATCTTCTGGAGCCACCCAAGCATTTAAAGGAATCGCCGCTTCACAACGTTTAGCAGAGAAAAAACCACCGACTAAAACGTTAAATCCGAATATTGGGGACGCAAAGAGTGTTGGTGATAAATTCCCCGTGTCCCTGCGTCCCCGTGTCCCCCCGTCTTCCCTAAATGCTGGCACAAAAGCTAAATCATTAATCTCCGCGTGAACTGAATTGTCTCTTCCACCAGTGATGGCAATGTTAAACTTCCGTGGTAGATTGCTAAACTCTGGATTGCCTTCGCCTTTGTTGGTGAGCATATCTTGAATTTGCTGTATCAACTCTCGCGTGTCGTACAACTCATCTGCATCTAACCCCGCCACAGGATCGCCTGTGATATTGCGGACGTTATCCATCCCTGACTGGACGCTGGTTAAGCCAACTGCGTGAAATCTATTAAAAATATCTGGTAAATCAGAAATCCTGATTCCCCGCAATTGAATATTTTGTCTGGTGGTAATATCAGCACTCCCCTCATCTCCGTAACGCTGCACTACTTGGGCTAAAACACGTATCTGAGTGCTGCTGAGAATACCGTTAGGCATCCGCAGCCGCATCATAAATTGACCTGGAGTGACTGGGCGAAAAAATACACCCACCCATTTGAGTCGATGATCTCGGTCTGTTTCGTCCATTGCTTCCCAACCCAAGGCGGCAAATTTTTCGATCTCACTCTTAATAGCGAGTCCATCTTTTTGGGCCTTGAATTTCTCGAACTTATTCAATTTGGCGGTGGTAGTTGCTGTGTCTGTCATGAGGCTGACTCTCGTTGCAAATTACTAATAAGCGTCAAAATTTGTGCTGATTACCCAATACCAATCAACCCGTAGTCCCATCCGGTGTTGTATCTACGAAGATTAGAATTGAAAAACTGAGATATGCAATTACGGCTGATTATTTATACTTGCGAAAATTCCAAAGTGAAACTTAAAATCCGTACTTTGTTGAGGCAAATTTGTTGCCATTTACATTTTGGGAATTTGTCAAGGAGTTTTGGCCGCTGTTTATGTAACAATTTCGATACTCATAAGTTAAGGTCAGATTTCTGTTAAAATCGTATAAATTGTTACGGTTTTTTAGTAAAAATGCAGAAAATGTATGATATCTATGCATTTTTTACATCACATTGACTTCTAAGTAATGCAAAGTGCTTATAGCAAAGGTATTTGAGATGACTGAAGTAATTTTCAAATACTATGTAGCAATGGTATTTAAGCGTTGACTGATGACTGTTGACTGTTGACTGTTGACAGCCAAAAGAAAAATATTTCACAAATAATTTAGGGCTGGTATAGTTCAATACGTGAGCAAAAATCGCAAATTGAGTTAGGGAACTCCAAAAAATAAATTATTCCGGTTCCCGTCGTTGACTGCTGAGTGTCAACCGTCAACGGTCAACAGTCAAGGCTTCGACTCCGCTCAGCCTTGACCCTGAGCGAAGTCATACCACTACGTGGAAGCAAGCTACGCGTAGCGGCGACCATAGGAGAAGGGTCAACAATCTTCTGTGGAATATTTTTTTACTTGGAAGTCCCTTACGGATATCAGCTTAGACATAAAGATTATTTCACTAGCTATGAAACGTCGTGATTTTATTAATTGGGTAGGTTTGGGTTTGATAGGGAGTTCTTTGCCTGTGGCGATCGCAGCTTGTTCTTCCCTGAAAAATATAGGATTAGAAGACTGGGTATCGGTAGGGCCATCGGCAGAACTAGATAAAACAGGTCAATTGCTGGCGAAGGAGTCACCTGTTGGGCCTGTGTTGGTATTCGGCACATCTAAATCTGGAAATCTGACGGCTGTCAGCCTTAGCTGTACTCACGCAGGTTGTACCTTGGGATGGAAAGCTGACACCAAAAAATTAGTCTGTCCCTGTCACGGTTCAGAATTTGGGGTTGACGGTAAAGTCCAAAGAGGCCCAGCAAAAGAAGCGCTGAAAACCTTTGCCGCCAAAATTGAGGGTGATTCGGTTGTAGTTAAACTAAGTTAAATAAATAGGGGCATGGGGCATGTTGACTGATGACTGATGACTGATGACTGATGACTGTTGACTGATGACTGGAAAATCAGGATTTATTCTCCTTGTCTCTCATCTCCCCCTCTCCCCATCTCCCCATACTTCTCTGCGAGAGGCTGCGCCAACGGCTCCGCTCAGTACAAGTCTCCCCATCTCCCCATTCCCCACTCACTTTTAGAATTGTGAACAACATCAACGAGCTTTTGACACAAGTCGAGACCTCATATAATGCAGCTGATTGGTCATCACTAATTGAATATTTACAACAATTAATTTTAGGGGTGAATTCTCAGCATCCAGAGATAGTTAAAAATCGAGAATATCTGCTCTCATTATGTCTTTCAATGTTAGATATGGGAGATTTTCAGCAACGCTGGGAAATTACCAAGGTATTAATTAACTTGGGAAATATTGCCATTCCATCACTGATTGAAATATTAAAAGATGAAGACGCAGAGGAAGAATTACGCTGGTATGCAGCCCGGACTTTAGGGGAATTTCAGCACCCAGATGCTATTACAGCTTTAGTAGAGTTATTGAGAAATGATGCGGATGAAGAACTGAAAAAAATTGCCGCAACAGCACTAGGACAAATGGGTAGTGTTGCTATTACTTCCCTCACAGAACTCCTAAAAGATGAAGATACACGACTTTTGGCAGTGCGATCGCTTTGTTGTATTCCCCAAACAGAAACCATTGCACCGTTGTTAAGTGTAGTCCAAGATCCACAACCACTAATTCGCGCTGCTGCAATTGAAGCCCTCGCTAACTTGGACGATGAACGGATACCACCAATTTTGGTCAATGCTTTGGATGATGTAGCCGCTACAGTTAGACGTGCAGCAGTAGTTGGTTTAGGTTTTCGCCCCGACTTACGCCAAGTATTCGATTTAGTGACGAGACTACAACCAAAGCTTTACGATATTAACCTTGATGTTTGTTGTGCAGCAGTCGTTACCCTTTCTCGTATGGGTTGTGATGAGGCTGCTAAACATTTATTTGATTTGCTAATTTCACCCCAGACACCGATAACGCTGCAATTAGAAACTATCCGCGCTTTAACTTGGATGAACACACCATCAAGCTTGAAATATTTACAAACAGCATTTTATCAAAGTGCATCAGAAACAATATGGCAAGAAATTGTCACAGTTTTAGGGCGAGTACAAAAGCCCCAGCTAACAACACCAGCCGCAGAAATTTTATTGCAAATACTGAAATCCCAACATCTAGCTACAAAAATCCCTAATATCAAAAGTGCCATCGCTTTATCTTTAGGACAGTTGGGCAAAATCGAGGCAATTGAACCATTAATTTCGCTGCTAGCTGACTCTAATGCATCAGTGAGGCTACATGCGATCGCTGCACTGAAAAATCTCGATCGAGAAGCTGCACATCAACAATTGCAGCAGTTAGCAAATAACGCTGCACTAACACCAGATTTACAACAAGGAATCGCCATCGCTCTAGCGGAGTGGTAAATTATCTTATGGGGCAAGTGAGAGTCAAGCAAAATTTCTCTTCAAAGGTCTCTCAACAATTCCTAGTTCTACAGACTAAAGTATTCCAAAATTAGGGTTGGATTCAGGCCTCATAATCTGCTGCATAACATAATGAATTGAAAAGTTTATCTAAAATTTAAGATATTCCAGAAAAAAGTAGTTAAGTCTTTTTTTGGCGATATTTGCTGAAAAATGCCGTGGAAAGCTGATAATTAACCAGAAAACTAGTAAATTCTGATTGAGACAAATGTAAATCCGAAAAAAAGACCTGTAACAAACCCTACTAATTTGTGGGGGAAAATCCATTAACTTAATGAAACCGATATAATGTAATGCAGGCTACATAAAAATGCGCTTAGAGCAGTTGCAAGCCTTTCTAGCGATCGCCCAAACCGGCAGCTTTCAACAAGCAGCGCGAACATGTGGTGTCACGCAATCGACCATTAGCCGTCAAATCCAAGCATTAGAAGCGGATTTGGGAATAGAACTGTTTCACAGAACAAGCCATGCCAAATTAACGCTAGCAGGTGAACGTTTGCTACCTCGCGTCCGCAAAATTTGCCAAGAATGGCAGACTGCTACCGAAGAATTAGCCGATTTAATAGCTGGAAAACAGCCAGAACTTTGCATTGCGGCTATTCACTCAGTTTGCGGTTCTTACTTACCACCAGTGTTACAAAAGTTTTGCCATGATTATCCAGATGTGCAATTGCGGGTGACATCATTGGGAAGCGATCGCGCCCTGAAAGTCCTCAAGGATGGATTAGTAGATTTAGCAATTGTGATGAATAATCGCTTTTTAACTACTGGTAGAGAAATGGTAGTAGAAGTACTTTATGATGAACCTATAGAAGTTCTCACCGCAGCTAATCATCCTTTAGCCCAATATGAATTAGTTCCTTGGTCAGAATTAATTCGTTATCCCCAAGTGGTTTTTAAAGATGGTTATGGGATGCAACGTTTAGTACAAGATAGATTTGAGCGAATGGAAGCTACACTCCAAGCAGCTTTAGAGGTAAATACCCTAGATGCCTTTCGGGGAGTGGTGCGCCAAGGGGAATTGATAGCTTTACTACCTCAATCAGCATTAGTAGAAGCACGTCAAGACCCCACCCTAGCCATTCGTTCTCTAGCTAGCAATGGTATTGGTAGTTTACCAGATAATTCTACTTTCACTCGTCGGGTAGTAATGGTTACCACTCAAGACCGTCTGCAAATTCCTCCCATCAAGCACTTTTGGCAACTCGTACTAGAAAATATCCCATTACAAATTGACCAGCAGCGATCGGCTTGTTGAATGTTATGGGGCATGGGGCATTGTTAACTAAACTAATGACTAATGGCTAATGACTAAGTGGATGTAGGTTGGGTTGAGGGACGAAACTCAACACTTAAAGTCTTGTATTTGTTGGGTTTCGCTTCGTTCAACCCAACCTACACATCTGTTTCATTTTTTTCTGGAATTAGTATAAACATCTAGCCATTAGAGAATGATAAAAAGAGGCAAGCACATCCTGTTAAGCTATCTCAAGATTGCTTTGATATCACAAGGAATATTTAAAACGTGAAGATTACGCAAGAGGTATCACTAATTAGTCGTGGTAGCTTTCGGGAGTCTCAAGAGTGGGCTGTGATTCAAAATGAGATCCGCAGTGCTGTTGAGTTAATTGTTTGGCCTCCTGGAGCATTAACTTTCACAATTAATCCAACCCTGCATGGTAATGGTGTTAAGCCTATTAAAACTGCTTGTATGACTGCTCTTCAAAAAAATTTTGGCTGGCAACTTGAAACTAAAATTATATATGCAACTAAAGCACCCGGACGAGTAGATGCTACGAAAGTTTTGGATAAATATCTGTTTGCTCTTGAATGGGAGACTGGGAACATTTCATCCAGTCATCGTGCAGTTAACAAATTAGTTCTGGGAATGTTACGAGGTGTCTTTTTAGGTTCAGCTTTAGTGCTTCCTAGCCGTAGTCTTTATACTTATCTTACTGACAGAATTGGAAATTATGAAGAATTAGAACCTTACTTTGATGTGTGGCGAGCAGTAAAGATAAATGAAGGATTTTTAGAAATATTTGTGGTTGAACATGATGCTATAGATAACAACGTGCCAAGGATAACCAAAGGCACAGATGGACGCGCTCTAATTTAGAGAAGCAAAATTTTGCATTTTTACTTGTGTGAAAATAAATCTAATTGCGTTGATTCTTGTTCTTTAATTTTAACTTTCTTCTTTCCTCTTGCTGATTCCCATTCTTCCATGTTTCCATTTGCTAAGTCAGCTAATCGCACAACTGCTGGCTCTATATCGCCAATTTCTATACCTAACCAATATCGATGTAACTTTTCAGCAGCATAGAATGTAGTACCAGAGCCGCCAAACGGATCGATCACGATTTGTCCTGGGTTTGATGCCATAGCAATGATGCGTTCAAGCATAATCGGAGCCAATTCATTAGCTCCCCTTTTTTTATGCTGACGATGCCTTACTGGTGGAATATCAGCCCACATTTCTTCAAGTTCAGTCCAAAAAGTTTCCTCAGCGTTATCAGCATAGGAAGCATCTTCCCAAATATCTTCAGGAGTATCCCAAATATCCATTAAGTTAATACCTTGAGGATTTAGCTTTTTTCTGTGTCCACCGTAATCTCTGATTTCTCCACCACAGTGACGGCAAACTTGAATCGGTGTGTAAACCTTATTGAAAACGGCTGGTTCTCCTTTTGTGTAGTAAAGCAGTCCATAGTGAGCTGGAGACATTCTTTTACCACGGGGAAAAGCTTTAGGCATTCTGCACGCAATCCAGTGACGAAAAAGCATACCATTTTGGTTGAGATATGCACCATACTCAATACACCATTTAGGTAAGTTAAAAACGAATAAACTTCCACCTGGCTTCAATACACGTATACTCTCACTTAGCCATTGCTTCGACCATGTAAGATACTCCTCAGATTGCCTCTGGTCGTTAACACCTTTGCCATAATCTTTGCCAAGGTTGAAAGGTGGATCGGCAAATATAACATCAATACAAGTATCAGGAAGAGCTTTTAAAAAGTTGAGGCAATCTCCTTGGTAGAGAATGCCGTAATTGCTTTGATAAACCTCAATTAATTTATGATTAGTGACAGTTAAAGGTGATATGAGGCGAACAGCTGTCATTGAGGTATTCTCTTACTAACACTAATCTAAAATATTAAAGACTCTATTGACAATTGTCAATAGAGTCTGTTGTCGAAGCTGTAGTACGGGGTTGATAAGGCTTGCCGATAGGTTTATCTCTATAGCGTTGCATCTCTACTTCCTCTATGTAGTAAAAATGTCCTAGCTTTTGGGCTATAATCTGCCCATTCTTAATTAAATCGTGAACTCGTTGTCGTGTTATGCCGAGTTCTCTGGCTACTTCGCTGACGGAGAATAATTTAGGGTTACTTTGTTCTGGCATACAGGGTGAAACGTTTTAGCATCATAGGAGTAATAGACCTATCAACCTTATTGGTCTGCTTGAATCATAAAATCTTTGGGCGTGTCAGTGTTGTTTTGAACGTGTGTACTTGGGGGCAGGACTTACCCTGGTGATGCTATCACCTTTCGCTCATTGTCAGGAAAGAACAGTTACACCCGCACCATCGCTGGATTTATCTCCTTTTCTTGCACCTCTTGACAAAAATGCAATTATATTATTTTTTTCACCAATGACTAATGACCAATTTTAGGGAATTCGTACAGAAAGTAGGTAGCGGTAACCACACAGGGGAAAATTTAACTCGTGCCCAAGCAGCCACCGCTACTAAAATGATGCTGCTGGGTGAAGCTACACCGGCCCAAATTGGAGCGTTTTTGATTGCTCATCGAATCAAGCGTCCCACTGGGGAAGAGTTAGCGGGAATGTTAGATGCTTATGACGAACTCGGCCCAAAACTGCAACCCATAGTCTCTGAGCGGCCGGCGATGGTTTTGGGCATCCCTTACGATGGCAGAACCCGCACTGCACCAATTAGTCCGGTGACAGCTTTGCTACTCGCCGCAGCTGGACAACCAGTGGTAATGCACGGTGGCGATCGCCTGCCAACTAAGTATGGTTTACCTTTAATAGATATTTGGCAGGGTTTAGGAGTTGATTGGACTGCCTTACCTTTAACTAAAACCCAGCAAGTTTTTGCACAAACGGGAATCGGCTTTATTTATCTACCTCAATATTTCCCCTTAACTACAAGTATTTGGGAGTACCGCGCCCAACTTGGTAAACGTCCGCCTTTGGCAACAATGGAGTTAATTTGGTGTCCTTATGCTGGAGATGCTCACGTAATTGCAGGGTTTGTTCATCCGCCCACTGAAGGGATGTTTCAGATAGCCTTAGAACTACGGAAAGTAACAAAATTTACATTAGTGAAGGGATTAGAAGGTAGTTGTGACTTACCACGCGATCGCACTGCAATCATTGGTTTATCTTCATTGGTAACATCCCAAGAGATAGAACGATTGCACTTAGTACCGCGCGATTATGGTTTTTCCACCAAAAACGTACCCCTTGGAACTACTGAAGAACTGTTAGCGGATATTCGAGAGGTTTTGGCAGGTAAACCAGGGGAATTAATGCAAACCGCTCTATGGAATGGCGGATTTTACCTATGGCGCAGTGGAATTTGTCCAAATATACCAGAGGCTTTAGCTAAGGCAGAAGAATTATTCACCAGTGGTGTGGTAGCAGCTAAACTCCAAGAACTACAAAAATTGAGTGTCAGCTGGGGCCATATCCTTTAGGGTGTGAGGGAATTCTCGAAAATAGATTTTTGTTGTAACCAATCTTGACCGACTTGGATGCTGATATCCGAGCCAAGGTTACCAGTACTTTCCACACGCACTTCTCCAAATCCCAAAGTGTTGCGAATGGATTCGGCACTGTCACCATCTCCTTGTTGGGCGACGATGTGAGTTACTTCAAGAGGTTCGCCCCATGCCTTGGCTATGTAAATATTGCGATAACCAGATTTTTCCAAAGCTCGAATTAATGGTTGGAGATTGGAGCGATCGCCACCTGTACTATCTTGAATTGCTACACGTAAAGAACGTGGATCGGCCATCTGCCGTTGCTGTTGTTCCTCTGACTCCAGACCAAAGTGCTGAGTCATGAGTTTAGCAATACCCCTTTTGCTGGGTAACCAATAGCTAGCCTCAAACTCATTCTTTTCGCTAAAGCGACCTGGTAGCATGAGCATTTGCATGTTGGAGCGATTTGTCCGCACTCCAAAACCCAATAGTGCCACTAATTCTTCAACTGTCAAGTTAGTGTCAATGTGTTCTTTAACGACATCAAGAACCTTAGGTAATTGAGCCACAGTGGCCGGGTTGAGAGTCTGATCCATCAAAGCACGCATTACCATTTGTTGGCGCTGAATCCGACCAATATCTCCGAGTTCGTCATGACGAAAACGTAGCAATTGTAGTGCTTGATCGCCGTTGAGATGTTGCTTACCTGCTTTCAAATTGATGTACAAGTGCTGGGAATCATCTTGATACTTCATATCTTTGGGGACATAAACTGTTACACCACCCAAAGCATCAATTAGCTTGCCAACTCCCAAAACGTTAATTCTGACATAGCGATCGATTCCGACGCCACCCAAGAGATTGCTGATGGTTTTAGCTGTCAAAGCTGGCCCGCCATCGACATTGGCAGCATTAATTTTTTTGACTCCATAACCCTCTACTTCTGTGCGTGTATCTCTGGGAATGGAGAGCATAATTATTTTTTTCGTCTCTGGATCGAATTTGACCAAGAGCATCACATCAGAAAGACCATCAAAGGAGTTGACTTGGGGTAGGTACTTCAGATTTTTAGTTTCTTCAGGAGGGTTTTGGATATCTGGCGGTAATACGCTCATACCCATAACTAACAGATTAACCGGGCGAGTTAATTCTGAAAATCGCAACACGCCTCCAGAAATGCGATCGCTATCAAACACCGCTTCATCCTGTGGGCTGAGTTGGGCTTGCTGCAAAGGCGTACTAGTCAAAGAAACTGCCAACAACGCCCCCGCTGTTGCCGACACCATTGCAATCCCACTCATACCCACCCAAAACCACAGCCAACGTCCGGATTTCGAGTTGTGGGGAATTTTTTTCACGGACTTTGAGGCTTTTCCCGATTGGTTTTCTTCTGCCGAACTTCTTTGAATGGTCACAGACTTCCTCACACTTACTCACTAATCAAATTCGGTAAATTTGCAGACTAAAATACGAAAGACAAATCAACCCATAATACCTAACTCTTAATTATTAGTGTTCACTTTTTTAATGCAGTGTCAACCACAACACTTATAGCAGTATTTTTCCTTCTTTTGGGTAAATCTGGAGATGTTTTACTGAAGTATGGCAATAATAAACTGGATTTGACTAGATAGTATGAAGAAATCAATCGTAATTTTTTTAATCTCAGTAGAATTACCGTTAATTTTCACTTCCAAAAATTAAGATAAGTACTTGCCAACCACCCGTTCTGCTAAACCACTAAATCCTGGTAAACGCCCAGATTTGCCTTGTATGAGGCGGAAAATCAACCAGATACTCACTACAAAATAACCTGATGTCAGAAAACTATTGAGGATAAATAAACGTAGTGTAAAAAAATCTGAAGTTGCTGCTCCGGTAGTCAATAATGAATATCCCAACAGCCAAGTAAGTGCCAAAGTAATAGACAGACGACTAATAGCGAGTTGTTCCCGACCACCTTGGCGGCGATAGAGAGCCCACAAAGATGGAAAAAAACCGATAATCGGAATTAAATATAAAATTAGCTGTATTTTGGGTATGGGGTATGGGTCATTGGGCATTGTGAGTGTTGACTGTTGACTGTTGACTGTTGACTGGGGAGTTATTATTCCCCTTGTCCCCTTGTCTCCTTCTCCCCCGATCTCCCCATCTTCCCATCTCCCCATCTCCCTCATCTCCCCACACTTTTTTGACAATTTTCCATTGGGCTTAGTCTAACTCCTAAACTAGAAGGATGAATAAGACTCGTATAGTTAGAGATAATAAACTGTAAAGAAAGATTTAATCTTGTTCTATTCCGCAATCAGCTGAAAATGCAGACACGTAAGCTACTTGACTGGTGGCAGACATTTACACCAATGGCGCGAATCACGGCGATCGCGTTATTCGTTCCGCTGCTAGTTCTCAATGGTTGGGCAATTTCGGTATTTTTTAATTATTTCCATTCTCTCATAGTCATTTTAGTCGGAGCCTCGGTGCTAGCCTTTCTGCTCAACTACCCGGTAAGCTGGATGGAGCATCATGGTGCAAGGCGAGAGCAAGTTGCTATTTTAGTATTTCTCCTCGCTTTATCGGTTTTATTAGCATTGGGTGTGACACTTTTTCCTTTAGCCCTCACCCAAGCGCAGCAATTGGTGGCTCGTTTGCCAGAATTAATTGACTCTGGACGCTCTCAGCTGATGATTCTAAACGAAAAAGCTGAGACTTTCGGTTTACCCATCAACCTCGATGCGTTAGTAGTGCAAATCAACGATCGCGTCAAAGGACAATTGCAAGCCATCGCTGGACAAGTTTTAAATCTGGCTGTAGTCACATTTACCAGTCTGCTAGATTTTTTGTTGACGATGGTTTTGACTTTCTATCTTTTACAGCATGGAGGCGAACTTTGGCAAAGTCTGGTGGAATGGCTACCTGCTAGATTTCGAGATCCGTTTTCTAAAACCGTGCGCTTGAGCTTTCAAAATTTCTTCATCACCCAGTTAATTTTATCTACTTGTATGGCTTCAGCCATGATTCCAAGTTTTTTGTGGCTGAAAGTGCCATTTGGCTTGTTATTTGGCTTAACTATTGGCATCATGGCTCTCGTGCCCTTTGGTGGTTCTGTAGGCATTGCTTTGACTACATTATTAGTAGCATTGCAAGATTTTTCAATGGGTGTGAAAGTTTTGATCGCGGCTGTCATCGTACAACAAATTCTCGAAAACTTAATTGCTCCGCGAATTTTAGGTAGCTTTACTGGTTTAAACCCCGTTTGGGTGTTAATTTCAGTTTTAACAGGCGCAAGAATTGGTGGGCTTTTAGGTGTAATTGTCGCAGTACCCACAGCTGTTGTCATCAAGACTATTTTAAGTGCAGTGCGTATTGGAGGGTTCAGTAGTGAAACCGAAGACGACACTACAGGAGAAATAACTGCGTTGGTTGCACCAAAGCAACCTCCGGAAATTGATGCTAAAAACCCTCTCAGCATTTCAGAACCAACATTACCTTGATAGTCAGCAACTTAAAATTGCTGAGTGAAGCTGAGGAATAGAAAATAGGAAGTCGAGAAAACTTTCTCATCCTGAGAGGATGTTTTAAAAGCCCTGAATGATGCATCAAATACTTTTAGATCCCCTAAATCCCCTTAAAAAGCGGGAGTTTAATTTTAATTTTCCTTTAAAAGGGAGTTAAAGGGTATCAATAAGTGCTTAAAGTCACAGTCAAAAACTTTTAAAACAACTTCTTAAGAGGATGTTTGAAAAGTCATGATTGATGTATCAAAATATTTTTTACCCCTCCCTAACCCTGCCCTTGTAAAGGGGAGGGAACTGGTTTTTTCTAGTTTCCCCCCTTTATAAGTGGGAACTAAGGGGAGTAAAAATGTAATTCAAATCACAGTCAATCACTTTTCAAACAACCTCTAAGGGTGGCTGCATCAAGATGGCTCAACAATTGAACCCATAAACAAAATGCTTCCTGTTTGATTATCTCTGATGGCACAAAAGAAGGGGCGATCGACAATCATACGGAATGGTTCTGGCTCTGGTCTTAAAGATGTTGCTACTATTCCGACAGAAGTAGTTGCAGCCGCTTCAGTGCCTTCTTCATTCACTTCCAAAAAAGTTTTATGCTTAACTTGGCTAATGGCAAAATTTTGACCCATGCCGGAAAAATTGGCTTTGTTGCTGAAAGCTTCTTCCATACCTAAAGCTTTCAAACTATTGTTAAGTGAAATATCGTATTCCGTTTTGAAGCGGGGTAAACGGATAAATCCTTTTTGTTTGTTGAACTGAGTCATCCATTTTTCCCAGTTCTCAACATTTAAGCTTTGAGAAAAGGCTTTGAGATTAGAGTTTTCCTTGGGTAAGAAGATATAAAAACTCACTTTACCATCTTTACCATAAGGTAAACTCACTGCCTGAAATTGTTGATTTTCATAATATTTGTAATCACCCTCTTGTGACATCATCTGGTGTTTTTTTTGCTTGCCAGATGTGATGTAAAACGGATATTCAGCAGTTTGATTTTTGTCAAATTCGTTAGTCCAATTACCTTTGAAATATATGGCATTAATCAAGAATAAAACTTGATTGGGTTCAATTTTTTCGACTATTTTATTAATTTTGCCAGCAGTATTATCCTTTACCCAATCATTAATATTATTGATGGCTGTAGGATTTTTAAAGTTCAAATTACTGACCTTAGCTTGATAAAAATCCTCTGTTCTTTGGAGAAAGTCTGGCTGAAATTTTACCTCTTGATTTGCCCAAAGGGAGTTAGCAATTTTGAGCTGCACTTTCGCATCGGCATTCTCTAAAATTTGCTTTAATAATGCTGCGTATCCAGAGTTAATTTCTGACAAACTCATGCCCTGTAGTTCCAGGGTTTTTGCCATTGCTTGTTGAGTCGAACCACTAGCGCCATTGTAGGTCATTGCTAAAGCGATCGCTACACTCGAAGGTGAGATAAAAACATTTTTTTCTCCACCATCATTTTTATTAACTTCTGAAAAAAGCTGGAAACCAAACTTATTATTTGACTGAATAATTTTAGTATCAGTCTTAACTGTTTTTTTTTCCAATGGGGTTTCTGGCTGGGGTAAACTAGATTGAGCAAGGGCACTTTTATTACTATCGACCTGAGAACACCCTAATACACCAAAGAGAACAACACTTGCAGCGGCCAAAACATAACGTCTGCCAAGACTAACCCCGTAACGTCTTTGCAGAAAATTTTCTTTCACATCAGTAAATTTTTGCCGATTCATTCTCCTACCTCACTTGCCAAAGATTATTAATCTGTGTCTCAGGGTTGACGCAAAGCCATGTCAATGATTAACTATTGCACTTGCTGTCATAGAAGAATGGCACTGTTACAGTTTTTGTAACAGCCAAAAATTAGGTCAGAGAAATTAAACACAAATTTTCAGATTGCCAATTCCGAATTGCTGCTTGAGGCGACTGTGCAAAGGAATTATCACCAATTTTGATTTGTACCAACATTGGCTAGTTATCTATAAACGTATTGTAGACTACGCAATAACCAAATAAGTAACCCTACAGAATTATTTACACAAGGGCAATTGACAATAGCTTTTAACCATTCCCTATTGCCTAAGTTTTGTGTGTAGTTGTCCGTTTTTACTTCAATTAATGGGTACAGTCCACCAAGCTAAAGCATAAGGTTGAGTTGCATCATTGAGCTTTTGACGAAATTGGACGCGGATTTTGTAATTTCCAGCCGCAGCAACGGGACAAAAAATATGTTCTACACTATCGATTTGACTGATTGAAGAACAAACAACACCATCATCTTTTTTAGCATCAGTTTTTACTAAGTAGAGGTCGAGGTTATTCAAGCCGCGATCGCGAAAATTTTCCCCTACGTCATACTGCTGATTCTTATTGCTATCATTGAGTTCTACCAATCGATCCCAATTCAGAGTAATCGCTACAAAACTACCTTTTTTTAAGGGTTTTGCTAAAGAATAATCAACAGAACCTCCAACATCGATTGTGCGATAATCCCATCCAATGGAAGGCACCACATCTGAAGGCTGCCATTGACCAGCATTAAATTGCTGATAAGCACGAAAGACATTCAAATGACCTGCTCCCATTTGAGCATCCAAAGGAATCTTTGGATCTTTGTAAGCATCAGAAGCCAGCCAATCTTGATTTTGTTTATCAATTAATGTCCGAGTCATTCCCAAACGCAAACCATCTCCGCTATCTTGGATTTTGTCTGCTGAATTAAGTAATACAGCTTTCATCACTTCATGACGCCGAGAATCTGTACTCCAATGATGTTGTTTTCTTCGCAACTGTCGATCGCCAAGTTCCTGCAACAAAGCAACACTAGCAGTCACTTGGGGTGCTGCAAAACTTGTCCCTGTAACCTTGTTCAATTTGCCATCTGCATTAAGTAAATTGATGTTACTACCAGGAGCAACTAAACTGATAGCGCGACGCCCACCAATATTAAATTCTTTCCCAGCTAGCCGACCAGTGGCTCCTTGATTGACACCAGCCAGATTAGCAACATCTACTTTATTAAAAACTCCCCCCCTGCGGGATGAAAAAGCCACGTTCATTCCGTTAAAATTATCTGTAGGAATGGGTATACCACCTTTTCCTTGGTTGCCAGCAATGGCATACAAAACATCATGAACGCGACTAGACCAGTCAACACATAAAGTTAACAAAGCATTGCCATCTAGAGCCGCCTGTGGTCGAGGATCGCGACTCAGAGGTTCGCCAAAACTAAAGTTAATTGCACGGACATCACCACTATTTTGCAGTGCTATATGCTGTGCCGACAAGCACTCTTCTGGCTGACCCATATTTTTAGTAGAGCCGACAGCAGACGAATAAAGTCGCGCTCCCGGAGCAACTCCTGGTATGCCTTTGTCTTGACTTACCATCACACCAGCAACATTGTAAGCATGGGAGTCAACACCGCTATTAGACTTAGCTGGCCCATTGCGTAAGAACACCGCAGCCAAAGATATAGCGCGGTTTTTAGACACCGCCTTATCCCAACCAAACATTCCCGGCCGACCGATTTCTACTTGACCAATAGCAATCTTGCGACCAATTAAATTATAAGGAGTTTGGTGTAGCTTGATAGCATCAATACCGTTAGTTCCCAAGGGAGACTCTAAAACTGAAGCAATCACCGGCGCACTCAAACACGAAGCACTCAATCCCCAAATTATCCAAGTTAGTTTTTTAGTCATTAGTTATTTAGTCATTGGTCATTAGTCATTAGTTATTGGGCATGGGGCATGGGGCATTGGGCATGGGGCACAAGAGGCTCCAGGGGAAAAATTTATCTCCCCATCTCCCTATCTCCCTATCTCCCCATACTTCGGCTCCGCTCAGTACAAGTCTTCCCATCTCCCCATCTCCCTATCTCCCTCATCAATCCCCATTCCCCACTCCCCAAAACCTGGGATCAAAGTTATAATATGCGGCTCAATATTTTGTTACAATAATTACAGACGAGGACGCTTAAAAACCCACTAGCCATGACCCAAAACCCATCTCAAAAGCCCATTGTAATTGCTCCATCTATCTTATCAGCCGATTTTAGTCGTCTGGGTGACGAAGTTCGTGCCGTAGATGAGGCTGGAGCTGACTGGATTCATGTTGATGTAATGGACGGTCGTTTTGTACCCAATATTACGATAGGCCCTCTGGTTGTGGAGGCAATTCGTCCGGTTACAACCAAGCCACTAGATGTCCACTTGATGATTGTGGAACCAGAAAAGTATGTAGAAGGATTTGCTAAGGCAGGTGCTGATATCATCTCTGTTCATGCAGAACACAATGCTTCTCCACACTTGCACCGCACTTTAGGCCAAATTAAAGAACTTGGTAAAAAAGCTGGAGTCGTACTTAATCCTGGCACTCCTCTAGAGTTAATTGAATACGTTCTAGATCTGTGCGATTTAGTATTGATTATGAGCGTAAATCCTGGCTTTGGCGGTCAAAGCTTTATCCCTGGTGTATTGCCCAAAATCCAAAAGCTGCGCCAATTATGCGACGAACGCGGTCTCGATCCTTGGATTGAAGTGGATGGAGGTCTCAAGGCTAATAATACCTGGCAAGTTTTGGAAGCGGGAGCCAATGCCATCGTTGCTGGTTCGGCTGTATTTAACACCAATGATTATGCACAGGCTATTACAGCAATTCGCAATAGCAAGCGTCCTACTCCAGAATTGGCGAAAGTTTAATTCATTTTTCCATTGACCATATTTTATAAAAGCTAGGTTAGGCAAATTAATTGCCCGACCTATTTTTATTGGAAATAAACAGGAGTCATGAATCATACAGAATTCTGACTCCTGAATTCTGAATTCTTATTCATAAAAAACTGGAAGCTATTTAAGTTTAGAACTTCCAGCCATTGCAATATAAATTGAAGTTTATAAACTATAAATAATCCAGGTTGGGAGGACTAGGATTACAATAGTCGAAAGAGAAGCAAGTAAGCCACTAGTTCTACCAGCCAAGACAATATTTTCACCGTAACTTTTCTATTTCCGTTCTTGATGTTGATGCTAAGCGTTCGCTTTATTAACTAAAGCAACATCAACCACAAGATAAAAAGCTTTATCAGCAGCACTCCCACCGTCTGCAACTCGGTGAAAGTTGAAGAAAATTTGGTTTGGGGAAAGCCACCTCTTCAAATTCTCTTGGCTTGAGCTTTTTCGGAAAAAGAACCACCAGTAGCAACGGTTCTATAGTTGGTCTTGGTGTAAGAATTATCTAATACATGAAGTGCTGATTATTTTTATAATCAGTTTGATGTATTTCATGTTGAAAACTAATGATTGATTTTATTTTTTAAATTACCTTGCTTGCCAGTCACCTCTATTTTGATTAAAGTTATCTTTTTTAGTTTAGCAATTTTGTCAGTATAAATTTGCCATTTTGGCAGATTTATAGTCATTCATTTTGATTTTGAACTTATTGAACGTCAATTTAACACATTCACAAAAACCCTTTTTCAAACTTCTCCCCGCTTTGGAGACTCCTATAGCAATCCCAAATAATTTGTGAAATATTACATGTTAGAGTTGTTGACTGTTAACAATCAACAGTCAAC
>Ga0314811_100031_pt1 | contig 23844 bp, 17 predicted proteins | sample STEome_7_FD_202340 | JGI IMG/M metagenome (GOLD analysis project Ga0314811, IMG submission 202340) | Metatranscriptome of soil surface biofilm microbial communities from soil inoculated with nitrogen-fixing consortium DG1, State College... ...
CCAGAACTCAGAAGTCAGAATGGCTCAGAAATTTAATATGATTGGGAATTGATATAAGCTGTTCAGCATTTAAGTTGCATATTAACTCGATAAGATTGTTGACTATTGACCGTTGACCGTTGAGAGTTAACACTCAACAATCACGCTAATGTAGTTATGCTTTTTTTAGCGCGCATTAGCTTATTCTGGTAATTCTTTAACTATTCTGACTCCTGAGTTCTTACCTGAAAAAATTTGTCTGGCTGTGATTCTACTACTTCCACTCCAAATACTTCTGCAAAGGACTGTGCTAGATAAAAACGCACTTCTTCGCAGGTAACATTTGCAATCCACTCGGCTAAACTGCCTACAGGTTTATCAGAAATACCACAGGGTACAATGCGTTCAAAGCCCGTCATGTCTGGACAAACATTTAATGCAAAGCCGTGCATGGTAATCCAACGACTGACTTTAATGCCTATAGCCGCAACTTTTCGCCCTTGTAACCAAACGCCTGTAAAACCCGGAATTCTTTCTCCCTGCAATTTATAAACTGCTAGTAGGCGAATTAACACTTCTTCAAGTTGCCGTAAGTACCAGTGCAAGTCTTTTTGATAACGTTGCAGATTTAAAATCGGATATCCCACCAGTTGACCGGGACAATGGTAAGTAACTTCGCCGCCGCGTTCAACTCTGTGCACATCATACCCACTGTTTACCCTGAGCGGAGCCGAAGGGTCAATATCAAACTTGAGAAAATCTGAATTGGCTCCTTGTCCCAAAGTGTATACGGGTGGATGTTCCAGGAGAATTAACACATCATCTAGATTGGGGTCATGGATGCGTTGATTGAGGAGCGATCGCTGCCATGCATGAGCGTCTAAGTAAGGCATCAATCCTTGGTTATATAGCAAACAACGGTTTTTGTGTGGTTTATTACTATGAATCATGCCAAAAATCAACTGTAAAAAGAACGAAATATATTTCAACTTAAAGGAATAGAATCAAAAAATGTCAAGCTTTGCAAAGGATTTTAAAGGAAAGTCAAGGGAACATGCATCTTAAAATACAAAGTGCTAGCTTGAATATATAACCTTAATAGGTGTTGGGAGGAATTCTCTACAATCAGCATCACGCCAAGAGAATAGAATGAATACACTGGCTGATGACTCTAATAACATTGTTTGCATTTCAAACAAAATCAACTTCCACAAAACTTGTGTTCTTTATCAACAGCAAGCAAACCTCACCCGAACGCACAAGGAGCAACCATCAACAGTTCTGTCAGCCTTGCTTTAAAGGAGAAACTAGTCACAGCTGCTACTGTTAAGATTTTTCTGGCTCGAAGAGTTCTAAGTCGATATCTAACTTGGATATCAGCGCAGAGATGAGAAGGGAAATCTAATGATATGCTTAGTAAAAACTCAGATGCAACGAGTTTAAAGTAAAGCACAGCAGCAGTAAATGAGAAAAGTTCACAATTTGTTTTAGCGGGAGTGATATATCTTACCGCAACTTCTTTTCATACAAAGCAAATTCACACATCAAAATATTCAGCGGGAGAGTTTACATGAAGCTTGTCATCCACGGCAAAAACATTGAAATTACCGATGCAATTCGTGAGTATGTACATCAAAAAATTGAAAAAGCAGTTAATCACTTTCAGAATATTACAAATGAAGTGGATGTGCATCTTAGCGTAGCGCGGAATCCTCGAATTAATCCTAGACAAGCAGCTGAAGTAACTATTTACGCTAATGGTAGCGTCATCCGTGCGGAGGAAAGCAGCGAGAACTTGTACGCTAGCATTGACTTAGTTGCAGATAAAATTGCCCGTCAATTGCGGAAATACAAAGAACGCCGTCAAGATCAGAAAACTCATGCCCAACCAACAGAAGAAGTTATTGCAGAGTCAGTAGTCACAGATTTAATTGGCGATCGCACTCCCGAACTACCAAACGAAGTCGTCCGCACCAAATATTTTTCTATGCCTCCCATGAACGTTGCAGAAGCTTTGGAACAACTGCAACTAGTAGGACACGACTTTTATATGTTCCGCAATATTGAAACAGGAGAGATAAATGTCATTTACGAACGTAACCACGGCGGTTATGGCGTAATTCAACCCCGCAATGGTAACGGCCATACCAACGGCAAAAATGGCAAAGTAGCCCATACGAATGTTGTGATGGCGGAAAAGTCACATATTAAATAGGGATTGAGGAGATGGGGAGATGGGGAGAAAATTTGACCCCATCTCTCCACCACCCCACCATTCCCCACTCCTTATTTCACAACTTGTTGAAGCGTTTTGAGTGCTTCTTCAACGTGACCTTTAAAGTTAAACATTGAATCAAATACGTATTGCACAACTCCTTGTTGGTCAATGACGTAGGTAACGCGACCAGGGAATAAGCCAAAGGCTGCTGTTGCGCCATATAGCTTTCGTACTTGGTCGCCTTTGTCGGTCAACAAGATAAAAGGTAGATTGTATTTGGCTGCAAATCTTTGGTGAGATTCGATGGAGTCGCCACTCACACCGATAACTTCAGCACCAGTGCTTTGAAAAACTTCATACTGGTCGCGAAAGGCGCAGGATTCAGCGGTACAACCGGGTGTGTCGTCTTTGGGATAAAAATATAAGACAACAGCTTTTTTGCCGCGAAAATCTTCTAGGCTAACTGTCGAGCCGTTTTGAGCAGGTAGACTGAAATTAGGAGCAGTATCTCCAACTTTGACTGACATAGCAAGTAGTGGTAGTTAGTTAACAAAATTTTACCTTGTATACAAGTCTATAAATTTTCCTTGATTAGGTGCATCAAGCGGGTTAGCTTAAGATACTCATCAAAGACAAAATTCCGCTTATGCGCCTGACTTCACTGGATGTTTTTCGCGGTATCACCATCGCTGGGATGATTTTAGTCAATATGATGGGGGTTGCAGATGATGTCTATCCTCCCTTCGCCCATGCTGATTGGCACGGCTGTACCTTAGCTGACTTGGTATTTCCCTTTTTTCTCTTCATTGTTGGTGTAGCGATGACTTTTTCTCTGTCAAAATACACCGAAGGCAATAAAGCAAACTCAGCTGTTTACTGGCGGATATTACGCCGCGCCGCCATTCTCTTTGTTTTGGGATTACTACTAAATGGCTTTTGGAATCAAGGTGTTTGGACTTTTGATTTGAATAGCATCCGCATCATGGGAGTGTTGCAACGCATCAGCATTACCTATTTGCTGGCTTCTTTAATAGTTCTCAACATCCCACGCAAAGGTCAATGGATACTAGCAGCAGTGCTACTCATCGGCTACTGGTTAACAATGATGTATGTAGCAGTACCCGATTATGGGGCGGGAGTTCTGACGCGGGAAGGTAATTTTGGTGCTTATGTTGACCGCTTAATTATTCCCAAAGCACATTTATATAAAGGTGATGGTTTCAAGTTTCTGGGAGATCCAGAAGGATTGTTTAGTAGTATTCCTGCAATAGTAAGTGTCCTGGCTGGTTACTTCAGTGGTCAATGGATACGCAGCCAGTCCGTACAGTCGCGCATAAGTATCGGGCTAGGATTATTTGGAATTGGTTGTTTAATTCTCGGTTGGGCGTGGGGGTTGACGTTCCCCATTAATAAGAAATTGTGGACTAGTTCTTATGTGGTTTTTACAACAGGTTGGGCATTATTGTTACTAGCAGCTTGTTATGAACTCATCGAAGTCCGGTTGATACGTCGCTGGGGTAAGCCTTTTGAAATTATGGGTTTAAATGCGATCGCTCTTTTCGTTGCGTCTGTTTTATTGATTAAAATCTTAGTCAGAACCACTATCGGTACAGGAGAAAACGCCCCCAGTACCTACAATTGGATTTACCAGAATTTTTTCGCATCTTGGGCGGGGGCGCTGAATGGTTCCCTGTTTTTTGGTATAGTTACCGTGTTGTTGTGGTGGGCTGTGGGTGTTGTGATGTATCGCCAACGCTGGTTTTTGAAAGTGTAAGTAAGTAATACCAATTTTCTAAAATTCGGGACAGTTAGTAGTCTGGATGCCGCAGGAGTGGGGGCACTGTTAACTAAGACTAATTTTGCAGCTAAGGGTGCTGCCACCTTTAGCTTTGGTAGCCGTACCTTTTTAGCCCTCAACGATGCCACCTCTGGTTTCTCTGCCAGCAGCGACTCAATTATCGAGATTACTGGTTATAACGGTAATCTTAATAATTTGGCGATCGCTTCTTAATCAGGGACTTTGATGTCAAAAAATATTCCATAGAAGACGGTTGACGGTTAACGGTTGTGGAGACGTTGCAATGCAACGTCTCTACAGGATGGATAATTGTTGATATTTCGTTGATTTGGATAATTCACATTAGACGTAATTTCTATTTCCCATCTCCCTACGGGAAAAATTACGTTTTAGAACGCAAAATGGTATTACATGCAGACTGTAAGAGCTTCTGTCTTGACGTTTTGGTATTACGCGCAGGCTGCAACAGCTTCCGTTTTGCTTGTAAGAGCTTTTGTCTTGATGTTTCGGTATTACGCGCAGGCTGCAACAGCTTCCGTTTTGCTTGTAAGAGCTTTTGTCTTGCTTGTAAGAGCTTCTGTCTTCACGTTTCAGTATTACGCGCAGGCTGCAACAGCTTTCGTCTTGATGTTCTCAAAAACAAACTTGCGTCACACCTATTTTTACTTCAATACGCTTGGGTTAAGGCTAAAACTCTTGGTCAAATTCAATTTTTTTAACGAACCGCCAAGGACGCAAAGGACGCAAAGAAAAGAAAGAAAGAAAGAAAGGCTTAACCCAAGCGTATTGATTTTTACTTAAGTTTTTGGGCATTGGGCACTTGTGCTGAGCGTAGCCGTTGGCGCAGCCTCTCGCAGAGAAGTATGGGGCATTGGGACATAGGGGAGAATAATAACTCACCAGTCAGCAGTCAATAGTCAACAGTCAGCAGTCAACAGTCAACATTCACCAGTTAATTAAATTTTAAATTTTTCCCAAAAATCAACAATTTTACGTATGACAAGTTTTTCAAAAATTGTCCACTATAAAAATGTAGCAAGCAAGTATTAATTATGGCAAGGGCAAAGCGCAATTCACGTATTCTTGATAAAGCTCAAGTTCGTCTAGCGAGCATTAAATCTATTAATCAAACTCTTGATGTAGGAGAAGGATTAGCTGTTGAAGTTTATACTGAGAAAATAGAACAACTCAGAAAATACTTGGAAGAATACAATAGTAGTCTCTCTACCATCGATGTCTTACTAACTAAGATTGTGGAAAATGAAAAAGATTTAGCAGACTATTCTGATAAATTTTTGCATGGCATTACTTATAAATTTGGTAACAATAGCCATGAGTATCAGATGGCTGGGGGTGTTCGTAAAAGCGATGTCTACGACCGGCTACGCCAACGCAAGCGTGTTGTTCGTGAAAGCACGGTTTCGCCTACAACTTAAAGCAGCATAGTTTTGACTCTCACAAAATTTGTTATGTAAAATCCCCAATTTTGTCAAAAATTCGGGATTTCTTGGCTTTTAGGCATCAATTTTAGCTTTTAATCCGCTATAAAATTGATACCACCCACAATCAAGTCTGGGGGGCTTTTTAACTCAGCATACTTTAGACGAAGTTACACAAGTGTCTATCAAACTTGTAACTCTGAATTTAAGGGAAACAAAAGCTAATGCCTACTACAAATATCGATGTTTCAGTTCCAGAAGTACTTTACCTCCGAACTATTACAAGTGGTCAGGTGACTGAAGGAGAGGTATTAAATCAAGTTGCATCAGTTTGGTCAAACTCAACAGGGAACGTTACCATTGAGGTAATTTCTGATGATTTCACCACAGACCCAAGCCCCATTATTGTCCCTGCCCCTGGACTAACGACTCCAATTATCGTGTCCATCGCATCTAAGGAAGATTTTATAGCTCAGGGCGATCGCACTGTCACAGTTAGCATTCAAGTATCATCAAGCACTGGGATAATTGGCTCCACGCAGACTTTTTCAGTTACTATCAAAGACGATGATACTGCGGGAGTAATAATTGCTGAATCCGGTGGTAACACAGCTGTGAGCGAAGGGGGAGCCACCGATACTTACACGGTGGTGTTAACATCCCAACCCACTGCTAATGTAACAGTGAACCTCGACGGGGGAGCGCAACTAAGCCTCAGCAGCACCGCTGTAACCTTCACACCCCAAAACTGGAATGTGCCGCAGACGGTGACTGTCAGCGCAGTCGATGATGCTTTTGTTGAAGGAACTCACACTCAAACCATTAACCATACAGCTACGAGTACCGATGCTAAATATAACGGAATTAGCATTAGTTCTATCACTGCAAATATTACCGATAATGACAGAAATGATGCTCCCAGCTTTACACCAGGGTCAAATCAAACGGTTGCTGAGGACAGTGGCGCTCAAACTGTTGCTAATTGGGCAACCAACATTTCCCCCGGCCCGGCTGATGAAGCAAGCCAGATTGTTAACTTTCAGGTAACCAACGACAACAACGAGTTGTTTAGCGTTCAACCTACCATCGATTCTGCTGGTAATCTCACCTATACTCCTGCGATAAATGCCAACGGTTCAGCCATTGTGACAGCGATTCTGCAAGATGATGGAGGAACAGTTAATGGAGGGGTGGATAGTTCTAACCCCCAGACTTTCACCATTACGATTAATCCCGTCAACGACATTGCAACCATCAGTGGTATTGCCATAGGTGTCGTTACCGAAGACTTAAATGTGGTTAATGGTAACCTCACTGCTACAGGTAACCTCAGCATCACTGATGCGGATATCGGTGAAGATCAGTTTAACACCACCGTCACCTCAGCCACCGATACCCTCGGTAGCCTCAGCATCACCGCAGCTGGAGCTTGGAATTACAGCGTTGCTAATAGTGCCGTACAATTTTTAGGTGCAGGTGCAACTAAAACTGAAACCTTCACTGTGCAATCTGCTGACGGTACAGCAAGCCTTGATATCGCCATCACCATTACCGGGGTGAATGATACCGCCAGCATCACAGGTATAGCCACAGGTGCAGTCACCGAAGATACAAGCACACCCAATTTAACTGCCACGGGTACATTAACGGTGGCTGATGTGGATACTGGCGACAATACATTTAATACCAATGTCACCTCCGCTACTGGTAATCTTGGTAGTCTTAATATCACCGATACTGGAACTTGGAATTACAGCGTTGCTAATAGTGCCGTACAATTTTTGGGTGCAGGTGTTAGCAAAACCGAAATTTTTAGTGTGGAATCTGTTGATGGTACAGTTCTTCAAGATATTGCTATTACCATCAACGGCAACAACGATGCACCCACAGATTTATTCTTAAGCAAGTCAGATATTGATGAACAAAGCCCTGCACTCACTACCATTGGTTTATTCTCCACCACTGACATTGATGTTAATGATAGCTTTACCTACAGTTTAATAGATGGGGATGGTGCTGATGATAATGATGTGTTCACTATTGATGGCAATGAACTAAAAATTAAAACTTCCCCCGATTTTGAAATTAAACAAAGTTACAAAATTCGGGTAAAAACAACTGATGCAGGTGGTCTGTCTTACCAAAAAGCCTTGGCGATCGCTGTTAATGACCTTGACATTCCTAGCAGACTGACTACAAAAGATGATGACATTTTTAATATTACAAGTGATGATACCAAAATCACACTCCAAGTCACTCTTTTAGGACGCAATTCCAATCAAATCAATGAATTGGGAGTATTTATTGTTGACGATGCTACAGGCACAATTAATGGTATTGCTCCTGGTGCAGATGGTTATGCTGAAGCTGCCCTAGAACGCGCTCAAGTAATTTTCTCTGCTATTACTAACGTCCCTAATGATTTTAATCCTAGCGATTTAACACGCTCATTAGAATTAAATTCCGGCGCTAATTTGAGATTTTATTTAGTAAAAAATAATAGTACAACGGATGCCATCCTCCCAGGAATTCAACCAATTACAGATGTATTGTTTGCCAGCACAGCAACTTTAAAAGTCACCGATTTGGGCAATGACCAATTTCGTTTAGCTTGGGAAGATGGCACTGGTAATAGCACTAATGACTTTTAAGATTTGGTGGTGAAAATTCAAAGTAGCAATCAAAATTTACCTTTAGGTACGAAGCTGCAAGGTAGGTCACAAGGAGAAGTAATTGATTTAAGGAGCGTCACGACACCAGTCACAGTTAATTTTAATGTGTACCGAGAAGCTGCTTTTGATAACTTTGTGGGATTCTATCGAATTACTGATGAAAAGGGTGGGATTGACATTAACAGTGATGGCAATGCAGATATTCTACCTGGAGAAGCTGGTTATACTCAAGCGGCTGTACGTCAACGTGTGGCAGGTATTGACTTAGCAGTTAGTAACCAAGGTACGGCCACCTCTACTGGTAGTTTTACTGGTGGTGACATCTTTGCACCATTTCTGATTGTAAATAGTAGACCTGATGCTGTTGTAGATAATAATCCTAATAACGATCCAAAAGTTTATTTTGCATTTTTGGGAGCTAACTCTGACAAACGCGACCACATTCGCTTGCTGGGTGACAATATCTTTGCTTTCGAGGATTTATCTGGTGGTGGCGATGGAGATTTCAACGATATGATTGTGAAATTTGCTCTCAGCTAAGGGACTTGTATCAGGTTCGTCTAAATACTTCCGATAAAAAGGACGCAAAGAGGGGGAGACACCGAGGGGTTTTTATTATGGGTAATTAGGCAGATATGATATTGTGTGCGCCTAATCACTTAGGGACTTCCAAATAAAAAAATATACAATTTTTCTTGTGGGGTGGACATCTTGTCCGCGCCTCTTTACGGGCGGGCGAGACGCCCACCCCACAAGAGTGGATAATTTATTTCTTGGTAATCCCTTATCAAAAAAATTCTCCGCGTCCCCATGTCCCCGCGTCAGTCCTAATGAATTCCCTCTCCTGAAGAAAGTTTAACCTACGTCATCATGGGCGAAACGGTTAAACAGGAAGTCTAAGGCATAGTTACGCAGTTGATAATATTGTGGATCTTCCATGATACGGGCGCGATCGCGGGGACGAGAAAAAGGTATTTCCATGACTTCACCAATCTTTGCATGTGGCCCATTAGTCATCATCACCAATTTATCTGCTAAAAATAGCGCCTCGTCGATGTCGTGGGTAATCATCAACACTGTACAGCGATTTTCATTCCAAATTTTCAGCAGTTCTTCTTGTAATTCTTCTTTGGTGATGGCATCCAGCGCCCCGAAAGGTTCGTCTAAAATTAAGACTTTGGGACGAATTGCCAAGGCGCGGGCGATGGAAACTCTTTGTCTCATACCACCGGACATTTGCATTGGTTTCTTTTCCATTGCGTCAGCCAATCCCACCATTGCTAAATGGTCGCGCACGATCGCTCTTTTCTCAGCTTGTGGTTTATTAGGATATACGGCGTTCACAGCTAAGTAAATATTTTCAAAAGCCGTCCGCCACGGAAGCAAGGCGTAGTTTTGGAAGACAACCATTCTGTCTGGCCCTGGTTTGGTAATGGGCTGTCCTTCTAGTAATACTTGCCCTGAGGTGGGAAAGTTGAAGCCGGATACCATGTTTAACAGGGTGGATTTACCACAGCCAGAGTGACCGATGACACAAATAAATTCGCCTTGTTCGACGTTGAGGTTAACGCCGTCGAGGACGGTGAAGGGGCCTTTTTTTGTGGGATAAACTTTGGTAACGTCTTTGATTTGTAGGAAGGGGTGGCGGGTGCGGGCTGTATTTTCGAGTGGGCTTCTGAGGTCGGTAATTGTTGAATTGCGGTTTTGCATGGGGTTATGGGGTGGATGATTTTTTTGTTTCACGCACGAGGCAAGAGAGGCGCAGAGAGGAGGGCAAGAGTAGAGGCTTTTTATGAGGCTTGTAGAGACGGCGATTTATCGCGTCTGGTAAATCCACAATTTTGTAGAATTAGCCTTTAACCCAAGCGTATTTTTTTATGAGGCAAGTTTTCTTCTGGGGGCATCGAGAATAACTTCGGCCACTGAGAAATCGCGTTTAATTTTCAAGTTGTTGAGATAGGCGATTGGGTCGTCGGCGTTAAAGGGAGTACCATCAAAGAGTTTGATGGGTTGGCGAATATAGCTGATATCTAAGCCTAATTCCCGTGCTGCGGTGCTGAAAACGCGGACTCGACACACGCGTTCCACAACTTCTACCCAATTTCTGGGAAAGGGAGTGTCGCCCCAACGGGCTAATTGAGTCATAATCCAAATTTGTTCGGTGCGGCTGGGGCGGTTAATGGCGGATTCGGAATAAAATTGGTGATGGGCATAGTCTCGCAGGGGATGGTTTATGTCGCAGGTGAGACTATCAGGATCTTCGAGTTGGATGTATTCTAAATCGGTGCTGACATAATCTCGACTTGCTAAGATTTGCCGAATTTCTTGGGCATTGTCGGGGTTTGCACAGTATTGACAAGCTTCTAGCAAGGCTTTGGTCAAGGCGATGTGGCTATTCGGGTAAGCTTCTGCCCACTCTTCCCGCACTCCCAGAACTTTGCCGGGGTGTCCTAGCCAAACTTCCAAGTCGGTGGCGATGGTAAAGCCAACATTTTCGGCGGCGGCGCGGTAGTTCCAAGGTTCGCCGACGCAGTAACCATCAATGCTACCTGCTTGCAAGTCGGCTACCATCTGGGCTGGGGGAATGGTCTTCATATCCACATCGCTGTCGGGGTCTATGCCACCAGCGGCTAACCAGTAACGCAGGAGTAAGTTGTGCATTGATGCGGGATGCACTACTCCCATTGTGTGCCTTTGGTCGTGGGTGTCTAGGAGGTATGTTTTGAAGTCTGATAAGCTTTGCACGCCTTGGTCGTAAAAGCGTTTTGCTAAGGTAATGGCGTTACCGTTGCGGGTCATGGTGAGGGCGGTGACAACAGGGAAAGGTTGGTTGTTGTGTCCCCCTAAGGTTAACCACATGGGCATTCCTGAGGGCATTTGCGCCGCATCCAAATAACCGCCGGTCATGCCATCAACGATACCACGCCAACTACTTTCGCGCACGAGGTGGACTTCATCTAAACCATGCTTGACAAAAAAGCCTTTTTCTTTAGCAACTGCTAAGGGGGCGCAGGCGGTGAGGGGTAAAAAGCCAATTTCTAAGTTAACTTTTTCTAAGCCGTGGCGGGAAATGTCGGCTGTTTTTCTGGCGCGAATTTTCTTAATGCGTTTTTGTTGATTGAGGAAATAAATCATTTCACTCCGCAAGCTGTAGTAGCTGGGATGTTCTACAACTTCCATGCGCTTACGGGGTCTGGGAATATCTACTTCTAAAATGTCACCAATTTTCGATTCGGGGCCGTTGGTGAGCATGACAATTCTGTCAGATAATAGCACTGCTTCGTCCACATCATGGGTGACCATGACAGCAGTAACTTCATTTTCTTCGCAGATTTGCATGAGTTGTTCTTGCAAATTACCGCGAGTCAGGGCATCCAAAGCGCCGAAGGGTTCATCTAATAATAGTAACTTGGGGCGAATCGCTAAAGCACGAGCGATCGCTACACGCTGCTTTTGTCCCCCAGATAACATTGTTGGCTGTTTGTCAGCATGGGGACGCAAGCCCACCATGTCTATATGTTTTTCCACAATGGCTTGGCGTTCGGCTGCGGGTACACCTTTCATTACTGAGTCCACAGCTAAGGCAATATTTTCTCTCACTGTCCGCCAAGGTAATAGCGAATAGTTTTGAAAAACCACCATTCTATCGGGGCCTGGTTGACTGATTCTTTGCCCTTCTAAGGTGACAATGCCTTCACTGGGCAAATCCAAACCCGCAATCATATTTAATAATGTAGACTTGCCACAACCGGAGTGACCAATTAAAGAAACGAATTCCCCTTTTTTAATTTCGAGGTCAATTCCTTTGAGGGCAATGTATTTACCACCGCCGGTTAATTCAAAAACTTTGTCAATGCGATCGACAGCAACGAATGTAGACATGGTAGTTTGGTTATTGAGGGTTGAGTTTTAAACGCATAGGAACGCTGAGGTTGGCGCAGAGGTGCGCGGAGGTTGAGGGTTAATAATAGCTGCCGGATTTCCGGTATTCTAGGGCAGTTAAGCCGTCGGTTTCTAGGACTTGGCCTTTATCGACTACGGCGTAAATTAACCATCTGTCACCGCATTTCATTTGATTTTGTACGGTGCATTCTAGGTAGGACAATGCTTCGTTCAGAATTAGGCAACCATTGTCAGCTGTTTTTGTGGAAAGATTGATAAAGGGATTATTTCCTAAAACGCTATTGCGGAAAAAATAGCGGCGGATATTTCTACCTTCTTTGAGAATATTTAATACAAATTTATCGCCGGGATGACACATTAAATCTGCGTTTTGTTCTTCAGCAATGGCAATCATAATGCCTGGTGGATTAAAGGTTGCTTGAGAAACCCAAGAAGTTAAAACGCCTTTGTGGTTTTCTTCGTCACAAGTTGTTAAAACACACAATGAACCAATAATACGTCCTACTGCTTGTTCGGTGCGGTCTACTTGGGCTTCTGTAACAACTTGACGTGCAGTCCGCAATTTCTTTGTTTTTTTCAAGTTTTGAGCAAAGGAAGCGCCTGCTTCTTTACACTGTTGGATAATCTCATCTGTAGGTGTAAAACGGACTCGAATTGTTTCAAATCCTAAACGATAATTGGCATCTTTGAGTTTACTTTCTAGTAAATCAATTGCTTCTCCACTCCAGCCGAATGAACCGAATACTCCTGCTAATTTTGTTTTTGCTGCTGTGGCTATAACTATTCCTAAAGCTGTTTGAATTTGGGTTGGCGCATGACCGCCTAAGGTGGGCGAACCAATAATAAATCCGTCGCAAGCTTCAACGATGCGGGTAATTTCTGCTGGTTCTGCTAGTTCGCAATTAATGGACTCTACGTTGACTCCATTTTCAATTAAACCTTGAGCGATGGCATTCGCTACAATTGCTGTATTTCCATAAGCAGAGGCATAAAGTAAAGCAACACTTAATTCTTGTAATTTTTGTCCTTGACACCATTGCCGATAATCAAAAGTAAAGCGGCTGAGGCTATAACGAACAACAGGGCCATGAGCAGGAGCATAACATTTTGCGGGGAAAACCGAAAGCTTTTCTAAAGCAACTTCCACTTGTTTCGCTTGGGGTGCGTGGAGACAATCAAAATAATAATGACGTTCTGCATCTAAACTTTTCCAGTCTTCATCGAAGAGGGTATCTTCACAAATATGAGCGCCAAAAAATTTGTCTGTGTAAAGAATTTTAGTTGCAGAATCATAAGTACACAATCCATCTGCCCAGCGAGGAGTTGGTACAGTAATAAATGTCAGATGATGTCCTTGTCCTAAATCCAAAGTATCCTCTGAACGCACAGCTTGAATGCGCGATTCCCACTCTGGAAAAGCAGTTTTCAAAGCATTAGCAGCAGGGCGAGAACATATTAAAGTAGCTTGAGTAGCTTCAGAAAATAATACTTGTAACGTGGCTCTGCGGTTGGGATTAACATGACCGAGAACAATATAATCTAGGGTAGTGAGATTGAGATGTTGTGCTAATTCCTGGAGATAAATTTCCGTAAAAGATTCACCGGGAGGATCGATTAAAGCCTTTTTATCAGCTTGAATCAGATAAGAATTCGCCGTAGTTCCCCGTTGGCGGGAATACTCAACTTCAAATTTTAGTCTTTCCCAAGTCCGCGATCGCAAAACCAGCGTCTCTTTACCAATTTCAGCAACCTGTACATCTCTGGGATGGCTAGTAGTTAAAGTATTAGCAGACATAGTAACCTCTTTGGAAATGGGGCATGGGGGAGCCACTGCGGTCTTGGGGTCTCCCCAAGTTGAGCAAGTGGCGTCATTGGGCATGGGGCATTGGGAGAATAATTCTTAACTCCTAACTCCTAACTCCTAACTCCTAACTCCTAACTCCTAACTCCCATTACTTTCAATTAATTCCGATTTGGCTCGATTTTTATAGCGTTTAGATATTGCTTGTTCGGGGTCGATGCCATCAAAGGTGGGAGGTAACCAAACTCGAACAACTAGTATTACTCCTAAAACTAATAAGAAAGCACAAGTGGCTAAAATTTGACTCCAATTAGTTTCTAAAACTCCCTTAACAATGACTTCTCGCAAGGCGGAAACAATGGAGACTTCTACAGCTACGCCAATAGATATTCGTTGTTCTTGTAAGTAAATAATCAGCAGTCGAAATAACTCAACTAAGATGAGCAAAAAGAGGATATCGGCAGTAACAACATGAAAATCCAGTGGCGGAAGCAGGGAGAAAAACATATCTCTCACCTGAATTACCATGAAGCAAAATAAACCGAGACACAGAGAAACGACAATCAAATCTTGAATCAATTCCAAGCTTTTGACGATGCGTTTCCGATGGATTTCATAGGTGATAATTGGACTATCTTGAGCAGGTTTATACATAGCTTTGTGTGTGGGGAGTGGGGGATGCGGAGATGGGGGGATGAGGGAGTGAGGGAAAAATAACTACAGACTCTTGTCTATTGCCTGTTCCCTGTTCCCTTTCTTAGTAATGATTGCCAATTTTGCGGTGATGGACGGCGGTAAGTCCGTTGACTTTGGCGACTCGACCGGTTTGGACGGTGCTGTAAATTACCCAATGGTCGCCACAGTCCATGCGGCTGGTGATTTGACATTCGAGATAAGCTAAAGCTTCGGCTAAAATGGGGGATTCGTTGGTAGCAGCAGGATAGGTTTTGATGCCGGCAAAGCGGTCTGCGCCGGGAGGAAAACGCTTGAGGAAATGTTTCATTAATCCTTGATATCTGCCTTCTTCTAAAATATTGAGAACAAAGCGATCGCCAACGTGCATTAATGATTCTATTGCCCTATCTTTGGCTACGGCGATGGCTACACCTAAAGGATTCAAGCTTGCTTGCGTTACCCAAGAAGCCAACATTGCACTTTGAACTTCGCCTTTTTTGGCGGTGATAATATACAATCCTGTGCTAATCCTTCCTAAGGATTTCTCTAATTCATTATCAATGGATTTGATTTGTTTGATTGTGCGATCGCGGTTCAACCATTGACCCATATCTGTCCCGGCTTCATCACACAATTGTTCTATAACTTTGGTGGGAATTTCTTTTACTAAAATTGGGCTAAAGGCTTCAATTAATCCCAGTTCTTGAAACTTATTGCGTAAGGGAAAAACAGGTTCGTCTTCTCCTCCCCCAGACTCTAATAAACCAATGGCTTGTTTATTATGAGCCGCAGCTAAGATAGTCTTTAAAGCCGCTTGAGGAACATCTGATGATTGGGGAGGCATTCCAATCACTAAACCGGCGGCTTGGTCAACTAATTCTCTGACTTCTTGAGGTTCGGTGTTATTCAACGCTACTAATTCTACTGCTACACCAGTTTTGGCAATGCCATGTGCGATCGCTCTTACTAAATACTCACTATACCCGTAATCTTCAACGTAAAATAAAGCCACTAATTTCTCTGTTTTGGCTTGTTCGGAACTCCAATTTTGATAACGTCCCAGCCATTGAGAAATATAATCTTTTAGTAAAGGCCCGTGTCCTGTAGCAACTGTTTTGATTTCTAATTTTTCAATTCTTTTTAAAGCCGCCAATACAGACCGAGCATTAGGAGCCATCAAGCAATCATAATAATATTGAAAATCATCTGCAATGATGTCAAAATTTTCATCATAAGTATGGTCATCACAGTAATGCATTCCAAATACATCACAGGTATAAAGAGTTCCTGTCTTGTGGTCATAGGTCAAAATAGTATCTGGCCAGTGTAAATTAGGAGCCGAGATAAATTCTAATTGATGACCATTGCCTAAATCTAAAAATTCTCCACTTTTTACCAGCTTTGATTTAAAAGGCTGGTGAATCATATTTTCTAAAAATTGAATAGCTATCTTAGCACCAACAACAGTCACATCCGGAGCTAATTGTAAAATATTTTTTACCAAGCCACTATGGTCTGGTTCGGTGTGGCTAATAATCAAATAATCTATCTTTGTTGGGTCGATTAATCCTGTGAGTATCTCCAGATACAATTGCTCAAATTTGACATGAGAAGTATCAACTAAAGCTACTTTTTCTCCCTGAATTAAGAAAGAATTATAAGTCGTACCGTTGCGTAAACCAAACTCAACATCAAAACGCTCTCTATCCCAATCCAAACAACGAATAGCAGTTGTTTCGGGAGCAATTTCAACAGTTTCAATTGTTAAACGTCCGGTGTTGGAAATAAGTTGATTAGGCTGTGTGAGTGCGACCATTGGATTTCTCCTATCAAGAGATGAGCTAGAGCAAGTGTGCTTACTTCTTATATTTACTTGAAATGTTTGATTAGTAAAATGCCAATTTTTAAAGTTAACTATCAAAAAAGTTTATTGTTCATTTCTATTGATTTACCATTGATTTATTCAATGGTTATCATTAACTTCTTAAGCAAGAATGAGACTACTGAAAGAAAAATACGCTTGGGTTAGTAGTAAGAGTTTCGTAGCTTCCCTCAAAAGTGAGACTTAATTTCTTCCTTTTTCAGGAAGCATCGCAAAAATCAAGCTTGAACCTAAGCGTATTACAAGGAGCAGTGAGAAATTTACAGCAGATTGCAAGTTATTGAACTACCAACCTCAATTTAGTAACTTGCTGCAAAAGTTGTTTGAGTTCCTGATTCTGAATTCTGACTCCTGAATTCTGACTCCTGAATTCTGACTCCTGAATTCTGACTCCTGAATTCTTCTTCAACATTACTTCTGTTCTGCTGGTAAAATTTTGTTTTGCAGCCAAGCCATTGCTTTATCCAGGAGTAAACCCACGACACCGATATAAACCAGAGCCAAAATAACTTCGCTCACGTTATTATTTTGATACGCATCCCAGATAAAGAAGCCAATTCCCACAATACCGGACATAACAATTTCTGCGGCGATAATCGCTAACCATGCTAAACCGATGGCAATTCTCAAACCTGTGAAAATATAAGGTAATGCCGCAGGAATCAAGATGTTAATGAAATATTCTTTGCGGCTAAGTTGTAGAACTTTGGCTACGTTATTGTAATCTTGGGGAATTTGAGTAACACCCACAGCAGTGTTAATTAAAATCGGCCAAATTGCAGTAATGAAGATAACGAATAATGCTGCTGGTTCGTTTTGTCGTAAAGCTGCTAGAGAAATGGGAACCCAAGCTAAAGGTGGTACAGTCCGTAATAATTGGAAGATGGGGTCTAAAGCTTTGGACATGGTTTTATTAACACCAATTAAAATCCCCAAGCCAATACCAACAACTGCCGCTAAAGTATAACTAATAGCAACTCGTTGCAGACTTGCTAAAATCTGCCAAAACAGACCTTTATCGATGCCACCCCGGTCATAAAATGGCCAAAAAATCAGTATCCAAGTGTCTTGTATAACCTGTATGGGCCCCGGTAATGTTGCACCAGGAGTCCAAGCGAATAATTGCCAGAGAATGAGAAAAATAATGATAGCAATGATTGGCGGTACAAGGTCAGGAAATTGCTTTTGCAAACGAGATATAAAACCATTATTAAATCTAGGGTTTGCAGGGCGTTTTTGTGCTAAAGTCATAAGCTATCTACTCCTCAATTTAATTTGTCATTAGTCATTGGTCATTAGTCATTAGTCATTGGTCATTAGTCATTAGTCGTTGGTGATTTTTTCCTCATCTCCAATGCGCCATGCCCAATGCCCAATGCCCCATACCCAATCAAATATTTACCTTCTTGATTTTCAAACTCTTGAGATATTCCTCTGGTTTTTCGGGGTCGAATTTGACGCCATCAAAAAACTCTTCCACACCACGAGATGTATTTGTAGGAATGTCAGCAGTAGCAATACCAGCTTCTTTCGCTGCTTCTTTCCAAATATCTTCGCGGTTGACTTTATTAACTAGTTCTTTAGCTTTAGCAGCATTATTGGCAAGATAATCTTTGGGTAAAAATCCCCAACGGACGTTTTCCACAATGAACCATAAATCATGACTCTTGTAAGGATAAGAAACACTACCTTTTTCATCTTTCCAGTAGTAAGCTGCCATTGATTTATCATCAATTTTGCGACCGTCACCCATGTCATATTTCCCTTGGAATGGGTCTGCAAGAATTTCTGCTGAAGGTAAATTGAAATAATTGCGTGCTGCGAGAATTTGAGCCGCTTCTTTGCGGTTATCAAAATTATCTAACCATTGTTGGGCTTCCATAATGCCTTTTAAAATTGCTTTGGTTGCCTTGGGATTTTTATCAACCCAATCGGCTCTCATGGCAAGATATTCTTCAGGATGATTCTTCCAAATTTCTGCTGTTAATGCTGCTAGATAACCGATTTTGTCTTGAACAAGGCGATAAGGCCAGGGGTCACCTGTACTAAAGGCATCCATTGTTCCTGTTTTCATGTTGGCTACAGTTTGCGCTGCTGGTACTGTGAGCAATTTCACATCTGTATCTGGGTCTAAACCCCCTGCTGCTAACCAGTAGCGAATCCACAAATCTTGGTTGACGTGGGGAAAGGTGAAGGCGGCGGTGAAGGGTGTTGAAGATTTGAGTTCGGTGAAGAGTGATTTCGCGCTAGCCAGTTGTAAACTGATACCTTTGCCTTGGTGCTTGCTAGCGATCGCAATTCCATTTCCATGTGTGATTAATTGACATAATACATACATGGGAATTTTTTGATTGCCTTTGGTAATTAAACCTTCTGTAATTAAATGTGGCATTGGCATCTGCCATTGACCGCCATCAATACCACCACCCGCAGAACCAATTTCTACGTTATCTCTAGCCGCACCCCAAGAAGCTTGTTTAGAAAGCTCAACTTTAGTCATGCCATATTTAGCAAAAAAGCCTTTTTCTTGAGCAATAATTAAAGGAGCAGCTTCTACAATTGGAATATATCCTAATTTGACTGTAGTCGTTTCTGGCGTTTGTTCGGGACTAATATTAGCAACCGACTGAGCCGTTGGCTGTGCTTGCGTTCCTTCCCCAGTTAGGTTTTCAGGGGGATTTCCCAAACAACCTTTGAGGAATACAGCACTGGCGGAGGCTCCAGCTGTCAAGATAAATTTGCGGCGAGAAATTCTATTAAAAAATTCCGTCATAATATGTCCTCGAATCTAAATTTTATTTTTATAGCCATGACAATCGCAGCAAGAAAAACATTAGATTTCTTGCAATTCAATGAACGATAAAGCTATATTTTGCAAGGCAAATTTAACCATTTTTTCAATGGCTATTGTTATTGCCTCAAACAAAATTTCAGGAATTTATTGAATCTGCTCTGGTGGAATGCAGAAGTGTGATTCACTTGATTGAAATCAGTTTACAGCCTTTAAAGGCAAATTAGTTAACTATGAGTGGCTATTTATTAAATAAATATTAGATTACATGTATAAGTAAAAATTTATCTATCCGCCGAAACCATAGTAGTAATTTTTAATATATAAATCATTATTTATAGACACCATTATATAGAAATAATGATTTAGTTTTTTGTAATTATCAGCAAAAATCAATGGTAATCATAGTAAAAAAGCTTAATTCACTATGGCAGTTGATAATGCCATCTAGTACGGACTATTTGTAATCAATGTAGGGTGTGCTACTGCTAAGGATAGGACATCATGAACATTTAAAGATGTGCTGCTTGGCGACAACACACTCTAAATCGAGTAGTCTGCCAACTCAAAAATGTTAGGTGGAGGTTGGGTAAAGGTTAATAGATCTCTTGCAAAAGTTACTTTTGCAAGAGGGGGAAAGGGAAAAGGTTAAAGGGAAAAGGGTTTTTATTTGCCCTTTCCCCTTTACCCCTTACCCTTTACCCCACTTTTGCAAGAAGTCTAATGGTTCGACAAGCTCACCAACCGGGAAAAGGGGAAGGGATAAAAAACATGAGTCCCTTTCCTCCTTCACCTTTAAAGAGCCAAGTTGCCTTGCCGTACTACTAGTAGTAATCCTTAATATATAAGAATTAATTTATGCAGGCTATTGGTATAGATTATGATTGATAGAAAAGTAAATCATAAGCTAAATTAATTGTACCCATAGCCAGCTAATGCACTATTTTAGTCTTGTCACGCCACTGCTACCAAAACTGAATTCTGAATTCTGAATTCTGAATTCTACATTCTTTAAGTAGTGTATTCTGCGTTAATCCTCACGTAGTCATAACTCAGATCGCAACCCCAAGCTTTGCCTACACCATGACCATTGCCAACATTCACGGAAATTAATACTGTATCTTCTTGGAGATAAGCGCCTTTGGCTGCTTGTTTCAAATAGGCGCTGGCTGCTGCACGGTCGAATGGTAATGGTTGCCCGTTTTCTAACATCAAGAAATTTCCTAACTTAATTTGCAAATTTTCTTGCTCAAAGGGTACACCTGCACGTCCTGCGGCGGCGGCGATACGTCCCCAGTTGGGGTCACGTCCAAAGATTGCAGATTTAACTAAGGAAGAACCTGCGATGGTTTTGGCTATTTGTCTGGCTGAGAGTTCATCGTGTGCGCCGGTCACTTCTACTTCTATAAGACAGGTTGCACCTTCACCATCACGAGCGATCGCTTTGGCTAAATGTTGACAAACTGCTGTTAACATCGCTTCTAATTTCTCTGATTCTGCACCCACTTCTGTAATTGCTGGGGTGCGGGATTGACCGTTTGCCAAGGCGATTAAGCTGTCGTTAGTACTGGTGTCACCATCCACAGTAATGGAATTAAAGCTTCTATCAGCTGCCCTAGCTAACATTTGCTGCCAAAGGCCTGGGGAAACAGCTGCATCGCAAGTCACAAATGCCAGCATAGTTGCCATGTTGGGGTGAATCATCCCAGAACCCTTGGCAATACCGCCGATTCGCACGGGGCGATCGCCTATGGTTGTCTCTAAAGCAATGGATTTTGTGACTAAATCTGTGGTGATAATCGCACCTGCGGCTGCATCTGAGCCTGTTTCTGATAATGCTGCTACGAGTTTGGGAATCCCACTCCGCAAAGCATCCATCTTAATGCGTTGACCAATCACCCCAGTAGAAGCCAACAACACGGATTCCGAAGAAATATTCAGTGCTTGAGCTATCGCCAATCCAGATTCCAGGGCATCAATCCAACCTTGATTTCCTGTAGCGGCGTTTGCTTGTCCAGCGTTGCAGAGAATCGCACGGGCGCTATGTTTAGCTTGCAAGCGTTGGCGACAATAGTCTACACAAGCCGCCCTCAACTGACTAGTGGTGAATACACCAGCTGCGATCGCTTCCACATCTGAAAATATCAAAGCCAAATCCGGCAACCCCGAAGGCTTCAATCCGGCAGTAATTCCCGCCGCTTGATACCCCCTTGGTGCTGTGATGCCACCTGTTATTTTTTGCCAATCTGCCATCGTTTTCCCCCACAACCTACTGAGTACTGAGTGGGGAGTAGGGAGTGTTGATTGTTGATGGTTGACGGTTGACTGGTGATTGATGACTGGTGATTGATGACTGATGACTGATGACTGACGACTGGAAAATCAGGATTTATTTTCCTTGTCTACCTTGTCTACCTTATCTCCCTTGTCTCCCCACTCCCCACTCCCCACTCCCTACTCCCTAGTTGCTTTTATTATGAGTTTATTTACTGATGGCAATAAATAATAATGCACCACTTGACCCTTAGCATAATTATTTTTACGTTTCTTATGAAGAATTGAAAATGCGAAAAAGGAGAGCTACTTGAGTCGCTCTCCAGATCATCAGGGTGCATCTACTTACCAGAGCATACCATTTTTGGTATGAGGGTTGTCACCAGTTCTATTATGAAGATTCTGTAAAGAATTACGGGAAAATACTTAGGGAATGGGGCATGGGGCAAAACCCTTCGGGTAGGGAAAAGGTGAAAGGGAAAAGGGGAAAAGGCAGGGTTTATTCCGTTTGCCCTTTGCCCTTTGCCCCTTGCCCTTTGCCCTTTGCCCCTTGCCCTTTGCCCTTTGCCCCTTGCCCTTTGCCCCTTGCCCTTTTCCCCCACTCTACCCGTTGAGCTTTTTCTCGACTAATTCGTTAGTCAGCTTCGGATCGGCGCGTTTGCCTGTTTTTTTCAAAACTTGTCCGACGAAGAAGCCTTTGAGGTTGGTGTTACCGTTGCGATATTTTTCTAGTTCTTTGGGATTGGCGGCTATGACTTCATCAACGATGGGTTCGAGTACGGTAGGATCGCTGATTAGTTCTTGACCGGCAAAAGCTTTTTCTGGAGAAATACCACTGAGTAAGTCTGGTAGCTTTTCTTTAGCTTGGGCGTTACTAATTTTGCCTTTTTCAATTCGGACGATGACATCAGCTAAGTTGCTGGGAGTCAGGGCGATTTCAGTAATACTGAGTTTTTGTTTGTTGAGGTATGCGGCGATATCTTGAGTAATCCAGTTAGCAGCAGCTTTGGGATTTGCACCAGCCGCGATCGCTGCTTCAAAATATTCGGATACAGGACGATCTTCTGTTAAAACTCGCGCATCATAAGCCGAAAGCCCCAATTCATGTTCGTAACGATGGCGTTTTTGCGCTGGTAGTTCTGGTAGTTCGCTGTGCCATTTTTCTAATTGTTCGTTGGACACCTCAATTGGTGCTAAATCTGGTTCGGGGAAGTAGCGGTAATCGCTGGAACCTTCTTTAGTCCGCATACTAACGGTGCGTTGTGCGCCTTCTTCCCACAGCCGAGTTTCTTGGATAATGCGCTCCCCTGCTTCGATGGCTGCAATTTGCCGTTCAATTTCGTAGTCAATGGCGCGTTGGATGGCGCTAAAGGAGTTCATGTTTTTAATTTCTACTTTGGTGCCAAATTTCTCTTGTCCCACTGGACGCACAGAGATGTTGACATCGCAACGTAGAGATCCTTCTTGCATGTTTCCGTCGCTGACACCAAGATAGCGCATAATTCGCCGTAGTTCTTGGGCATATTCAGCAGCTTCAATTCCAGAACGCAAATCTGGTTCCGAGACGATTTCTACTAAGGGTATACCTGCGCGGTTGTAGTCTACCAGAGAATAGGCAGAACCGGAAAGGCGATCGCTACCCGCATGTACCAATTTTCCCGCATCTTCCTCCATGTGCAGACGCGTGATACCAATGCGTTTGCGGCTAGGTTTTCCCTCAGCGTCTACTAACTCAATTTCTAACCAACCATGTTCAGCGATGGGTAAGTCATATTGAGAAATTTGGTAATTTTTCGGTAAATCTGGATAAAAATATTGTTTGCGGTCAAATTTGCTGTATTTCGCGATTTGACAATTCAGTGCCAAACCAGCTTTGACGGCATACTCTAATACTTTTTGATTTAGTACAGGTAAAACCCCAGGTAAACCCATACAAATGGGGTCAATGTTAGTATTGGGGTCAGCGCCGAATGCTGTGGAGCTACTAGAGAAAATCTTCGTATTAGTACTGAGTTGACAATGGGTTTCTAGACCAATAATTGCTTCGTACTCAGTTTTGACAGTTGTAGCAGAGGTCATAATATCACTAATTTGGGCACAATCCTTTCTAGTGCTACTATTGTAGCGGCGTATGGAGTTGCCCTAAAGACGGTTATTTGGGTGAATTATCCTAACTATAAGAAACTTAGTGCGCTGTTTGTCATTAGTCAAAATAATAAGGGACTAAGCGTAACACTTTACACAGCAAATTTAAATAAGTATCAAGTACGCAATCTAGCTTTGGTAGCTAGATTGAGAGCCTATTTTAATTTACAATTCCGGTTTCTGAATTCTGAATTCTGCCATATCATATTGTTTTACTAAATGAATATTCCTGAAGGATTGATTTGGCATTTCTTTGCAATACTTAAC